>ENA-OQKT01000071-OQKT01000071.1-human-gut-metagenome-genome-assembly--contig:-NODE-71-length-18442-cov-3.399891_pt1 | contig 18442 bp, 19 predicted proteins | sample MGYA00242650_ERZ504801 | MGnify/ENA primary metagenome ERZ504801 (study PRJEB26092, sample SAMD00036396) | human gut metagenome | host: Homo sapiens | study: EMG produced TPA metagenomics assembly of...
GGCATAAGCGATGAATGAAATACACACGGATTGCCTACAGCATCTCCACAGCGAAGCGAAAAAGCCAATCGCATATTCCCTTTATTTTCAAGTACTCTGTCTATTAATTTAATCACGCTTTGACTTTTTAAATATGGCTGGTCAGCTACTGCAAACATGTAGTAGTCCTCTGTTTTGGCTGTATTATGTAACGAGCCACTGTTTTTTTCCGGCTTTTTCTGCCACACACAGCTTTGCCACATCTGCATACCGGTCTTTTTCTGCTCCTGCACCGCCATAATTCCTGCTTTTATGGTGTAGGATATGCCTTTTTCGCTGTCCGGACTTAAGACTGCATGGCAATCTGGGATACATGCGCAGTAGTCCAGTATTTCCCGGTAACGTGTAACGACGGTTATATCTATGACCGGGTTATTCGATTCTGCATTTTTTAATTTATTATATCTATCTTTAATTTCTATCAAACGTTCAAGCAGATGCCTGTACATAGGTTTTCCATCCAGCTCATAAAACAGCTTGTTACTTCCAAAACGGCGGCTGTTTCCAGCCGCCATGTATATGATATGAATCATTTCACTCTTAGATCCTTTTCGTGCCAGTCAGGGTCTGCCATTCCCATAAATATTTTCTCAGGGGTAAACGGAACTGTCCTGTGCCACACACCTGTTGCGCGATAAATGGCATGTGCCAGTGCAGGAGCCGGTGTATTGATAACTATCTCGCCGATTGACTTGACTCCAAATGGGCCTGAAGGCTCATAGCTTGTCTCAAATTCGACGTTAATATGTCCCACATCCTGTCGTGTCGGTATCTTGTACTGCATGAAATCATTTTCTGCGATTTTACCACCAGCATTGTAGGTGACATTCTCATAAAGTGCCATGCCGATTCCCTGACCTATGCCACCCTCTGTCTGTACACGCGCAAGGTTTGGATTGACCGGGATTCCACAGTCCACAACAGCCTGATAATCAAGTATTTTAACTGCTCCTGTCTCCTTATCAAGCTCTATCTCGACCATGCCCACCATGTATGGTGGCGGTGAAACAGGTGATGAATATGTGGTGGTGACGTCTACAGGTATCGTGTTGTTGACCTGTGATTTTGTTGCTATATCGGAAAGACTTACGGAAACTGCCCCATTGTCTGCATCGTCCGGATTTATGATATACACCTCTTTACCGTCGAAATCCACCTCTGATGCAGCACAGCCCAGCATCTGTGCACCGATTTTCTTTATATTTTCACGAAGCTCAAGTGCTGCATTCTGTGTGGCCATTCCTGTGATGTAGGTGGTTGATGAAGCATATGAACCCGAGTCATAAGGAGAAGCATCTGTATCCGCTCCAAACACTGTTATATCATCCGGCTCGCAGTCAAGTACCTCAGCCGCCATCTGCGCAAGTATTGTATCACAGCCTGTTCCCATGTCTGCCGCGCCTATCATCATATTGTAGGTGCCACAGTCTGAAAGCTTTAATGTACACGAGCCGACATCTACATTGGATATGCAGGAGCCCTGCATTGCAAGTGCCATGCCTGCCGCACGAACCTTGCCATTTCCCATGTCGCGGACAGGATACTTTTCTGCCCAGTGGAAATTGTCCGCGCAGTGCATTATGCATCTGTCGAGTGCACATGCATTTGCTGTCTCGCCAAAATATGCCGGCATAAACATGCCCTCGCGTACAATATTTTTCAAACGAAGCTCAACCGGGTCTATATGCAGCTTTTCTGCAAGCTCATTGACGGTTGATTCAAGTGCAAATATACCCTGTGTGGCTCCATAGCCTCTGTATGCTCCTGCCGCCTGCACGTTTGTATACACAACATCGCATGAAAATCTGGTTGCCTCGCAGCCTCCTGTATAAAGCGGAAGCGATTTATGACCGGAGAGTCCTACTGTTGTAGTGCTATGCTCTCCGTATGCTCCACCATTTGACAGCGTATAAAGATCGATTGCCCTTATATGACCATCTTTCATCGCTCCGAGACGCACAGTGACTTCCATCTCATGACGCGGTGACGCGATAGTCTGACATTCTTTTCTGCTGTAGATTATCTTGCTCGGGCGCTTTGTCTTCCAGGTAACAAATGCCGGATACACCTCACAGACCGCTGTCTGCTTGGCACCGAAACCTCCTCCGATACGCGGCTTTTCAGCGCGCACCATAGACTTTGGAATATCAAGTGCATTTGCCAGTATTCGGCGCAGGTGGAAAACAATCTGTGTTGAGCTGATACAGTGAAGTCTGCCGTATCTGTCTATCTCACAGTATGCCCTGCAGGTCTCCATATATGCCTGCTGCGCTGCCTTTATGCGATATGTGTGCTCAATAATCTCATCGCACTCTGACAGAATTTTCTCTACATTTCCATGCTCATCCTCCTCGTGATGAATGAGATTGCGCTTTACATCGCCTGTATCTATGCTGGATGACCAGTCATCCTCAGGATGCACGAGCACCTTGTTATCCAGCGACTTTCTGAAGTCAAGCACCGGCTCAAGCACCGTGTACTTTACTTTTATCATGTTAAGAGCCTTGTCCACCGCCTTTTCAGATTCTCCGACCACTATAGCGACGGCGTCACCTACGCTTCTCACATGGCGGTCAAGGATTAATCTGTCATATGGTGACGGCTCCGGAAATGTCTGGCCTGCGATAGAAAAACGCTTTTTCGGAACATCCTCCCAGGTGTATACTGCGACCATGCCCGGCACCTTAAGAGCGATATCTGTCTTTACATCCTCGACAATTGCATTTGCATACGGGCTTCTAAGAAGCTTTATGACAAGCGCATCACGCGGTGTGATATCATCGGTAAATACCGGCTTTCCGAGTAAAAGCTGGCTCGAGTCCTTTTTAGGTATACATTTTCCAACTGCGTGGTAATCCCTTCTGGCGCGGTTGAAGCTGTTTTCGTTAGTTTGATTTGTGCTCATCCTGCCACTCCTTTCCGATATCCTCTCCGTAGACGCCTGCCTCAAGATTAAGAGGTGCGCCCTCTTTCTTACTGTTTAAGAAATTTCTGATTGAGCGCAGCTGACTCTGATATCCTGTACAACGGCACAGATTTCCTGAAAGATATTCAAGAATTTCCTCGTCAGTCGGGTCAGGATTTTCTCTCAGAAGCGCCACAATATTTACAATATAACCCGGATTACAGAAGCCGCACTGATCAGCTCCCTGTGCAGCAAAAATCCTGTAAACTGCTTAGCTTCCTCCTCAAGTCCCTCGAGGGTGTCCACCGCTCTGCCGTCTGCCCTGCCTATCGGCGTGCTGCATGACAGCACAGGCTTTCCATCCAGAAGCACTGTACAAAGACCGCAGTTGCCTGACTCACAGCCTCTCTTCACCGAAAAGCAATTGTGCTTGCGGCAAAAGTCTAAAAGGACCATATCCTGGTCTACCGAGTCGGTTATTAACTTTCCATTTAATTTTATTTTAACATCCATATATATGAATTCCTTCCTACTTAATGCTCGTGCTTAATTTCATCGCAGATGTCAAGCGACTGTGTGACAGCGCGGCGTGTAAGCACCCTGCATATCATCTCCCTGTACTCGGCACCTGCCCTTATATTGCTTCCAAAACGGATATGCTCTGCAACATATCCGGCAAATTTATCTATTTTGGCATTGTTTTCGGAGTTATCTGTCAAAGCTGCATTACCGTCTGTCTTTGCATCTGCTAAACAATCGAGTATGCCCTCCTCATCCCACACAGGCTCTGCCATATATGGTGATGCTCCGATAACCGCCACATACCTGCCGCTTCTGTTTGCCACTGCACATGTGAGCACCGGAAAGTCTGTTGACTGATTTCTCTGGCTTAAGTATACTACGCCCTTTGCATTTTTCGGTACTATTACTGACACAAGCACATCGCGCGTTGTTCTTGGAAGTGCCGCAAACTCGTCCAAATCCATAATTCCCGCCTTGTGAAGCTGCACCTTTGCTCCCAGTGCCCTGAAAATCGTCATGACATCTGAAAATCCGAATCTTCCCCAGATGCTTCCTCCGACAGTTGCCACATTTCTAAATTGCACTCCGACGATATGTCTGACCGACTCTGCGATTGCACCGTGTGTATATGCATTCAGTGCTTCATGAGTCTCTATCTGCCTGAGTGTTGCATACGCACCGATTCTAAACTCGTTCTCATCCTCATCAATTTGATCAAGCCCGAGGTCGCACAGGTCAATTGCCGTGCCAAGCGTCTTATTTTTCATTTTGAGCCAGAGCATGCCGCCCAGCACAAAATTCGGTTTTTTCTGATAAAGCTCATAGGCTTCATCAAGGCTTTGCGCCCTTACATACTGATTGTAATAAAACATATTTTTCTCCTGTTATCCTGTTATATAGGTAACTATCAGTTACCTCATTTCGATTTCATACATCGCTTCCCACCTGATGTCGTGCTCCTTCATAAAGGCTATGAGGCACTCCCTGTCAGAAAGCTCTGCTCTCCATGCCAGCCCGCAGCCCGCCGATATGACAGACGGAAGAGGAATCGTGCGCCCCGGAATACCACATGCCTTGCCCTTGATATCAAGCTTTAACGGTGCTGTGGTAGTCTCGAAGGTGATGATTAGCCGTTTTTTCTTTTCTCCTGCCAAATTTTTATCCATTGCCTCACACCTTGTATAACTCTAAGGACTTACAATAAGAGATGCCCCAGCCATCTTTTCTGCGATATCATACATGTTGGTCACCTCTCCGACTGCAAGCTTATCTGACAGCTCATAGTAGTTCAGGCATGTTCCGCAGGTAAGAATTTTCACCCCGCGGCTCTTAAGCTCCTTTAAATCCTCAAGTGACTCTGAGCCCTCACAGGTCAGCTTCGCTCCTCCATTTGTAGAAAAGCATGGTTTCAGGCGGATTATCCTGCTGCGAAAGCGCATAGATGAAGCCCTTTATAAGTACACTGCCAAGCTCCTCACTGCCCTCTCCCATATATGAAGAGCGGATTACAACAACCCTGTTATCTGCAGCCGGCCTGCATGTACACTGTAAAGCTTCGTCTGTATCCGAAAGCTCATCGGCATTTACAGCTTCAATTGTCAGCTTTACGCTATAGCTTCCGTCATCGAGCTTACTGCTATCGCAGCTATAACCTTTCTGTACAGCCATCTTTTTTAAATTTTCCACTGCAACTTCATTGTCCACAAGTGTCTCCACCGTATCCGGCTGTGTGAGAGCCTCGATTGCTTTCTTTGTCTTTACTACCGGGATTGGACATGTATCCCCTATTGCATTTACTGTTATCATATTTATAATCCTCCCTATGTTATTTTAACTCGTAAGCCCTCAAAATGCAGGACATGCAGCCTGTCAGCAAATTTGCATAAGCTATGGCAGCTTAAAGTCAGTTCACATATATCGGCACATCTCGCCGCTTAACAAATCGTCCCACCTTTGCAGCCGGAAGCCCTGCGGCTTTAAGCTCATGCAAAAATGCATCTGCCTCAGTAGCTTTTACTGCAAACAGCAGTCCTCCGGAGGTCTGCGGATCGAAAAGTACCTCCTCCATTGAGAAAGGTATATTTTTTGCAAAGCACACCTTATCACCTACATGGTTTCTGTTGCGCTGCGCTGCTGCCGTGAGGAAAAACTCATCTGCGCATCTCAGTGCTCCGGTAATGACCGGTATGGAAAGCGAGTCGATAAGTGCTGTTATATCATCATTTAACATCTCACTCAGATGTCCTAAAAAGCTAAATCCCGTGACATCTGTGCATGCATGTATATCGAAAGCATGACTGATTTCGGATGCTGCCTTATTCAGTGTGGTCATAGAGCTTACCGCATCCTCAATTGCACCTAACGGAGCCTCCCCTACGCGGTTTGCGTTGCATACAAGCCCCACTCCGAGTTTCTTTGTAAGTATAAGCACATCTGACGGCTGCCCTGTATTGTTGCTGTAAATATGCTCCGGGTGGACCGTACCCATGACTGAAAGGCCGTATTTCACATCACTGTCTGCTATAGAATGGCCGCCCGCAAGTGTACCGCCTGCCTCTATCACCTTATCGGCACCGCCCTGCATTATTTTGCCAAGTATATTCAGATCCATTTTCTCAGGGAAACAGACGATGTTCAATGCGGTCTTTACTGTGCCGCCCATCGCATAGATATCACTGAGCGCATTTGCGGCCGCTATCTGTCCAAACGTATACGGATCATCAACCATCGGCGGGAAAAAATCAAGCGTCTGGACTACCGCCGTGTCATCTGAAATTTTGTACACTGCCGCATCATCACAGCTATCATATCCGATGAGCAGATTGCTGTCTTTTTCACCCCTTGGCAGCTTTGCTAAAACATGACTTAACAAATCCGGACCAAGCTTTGCAGTACAGCCACCGCCCTTGCAAAACACTATTTCCTGTGGCATTTTTGCTCCTTTCAATTGTTTAATACTATTTATCGCAATGCCGCAATCTGCATAAGCGCTTCAGCGGCCTCATTTATCTCATCAACTGTATTATAATATGAAAATGAGAATCTCACCATACCTTGATTTTGTGTTCCAAAGAATTTATGCATCAGCGGTGCGCAGTGTATACCGCTCCTTGTTGCAATGCCATACTCATTCATAAGTATGTCTGACACCTCCGCCGAGTCCATATCAGCTATATTTACTGAAACAATCGCACAGTGCATACCATTGTCGGGCAGCATATCGAAATCTCCATATATCCTGATTCCGGGGATTGTCTTTATTTTTTCAATAAATGCCTGCATCAGCTCATGCTCTTTAGCGTATATATTGTCGAGGCCGATTTTCTCAAGCTCCATGACACCTGTTAAAAGCCCTGCGATTCCCGGACCGTTTAATGTACCGGCCTCAAGTCTTGTCGGAAGCTCCTCAGGCTGGCTCTCAAGAAAGCTTAGCACGCCGGTGCCACCGCTCTTAAACGGCTTTATATCTGCTCTCTCCCCCACATAAAGTCCTCCGGTGCCCTGCGGTCCCATCAACCCCTTATGGCCTGTGAAGCAGAGCACATCAATATTCATGTCTTTTACATCTATCGGAATCACACCGGCTGTCTGCGATGCATCGACTATAAATAAAAGGTTATGCTTTCGTGCGATTTGCCCTATCGACTTAATATCCACCACGTTGCCTGTGAGATTTGAAGCATGTGTGCATACAATGGCTTTTGTATCCGGACGGATTAAAGCCTCTATATCCGATGAGGAAATTATCCCCCTTTTTATGCCTACATCACTGCATGGTACAATATCCACACCCACGCCCCGCTCCCTTTGCATATAAAGAGGCCTGAGCACAGAGTTATGTTCGAGCTGTGTTGTAATCACATGCTCCCCCGGCTCAAACAGGCCGTGGATTGCAATGTTTAGTGCCTCAGTGGCATTTGCCGTAAAAACGAGTCTGTCCGCATCATCTCCGCCGAAAAATTCTGTAAGGCACATTCTGGCCTCATATATTTTCCTCGACGCATCAAGCGATGCATCCGATGCCCCGCGCCCGGAATTGCCGCAGTGCTTCATTGCATCAAGTACTGCATCATATACCGCATCCGGCTTTTTAATTGTTGTGGCAGCATTGTCCAGGTAAATCATAGTATGTCCTCATTTACTTCTCATCCAAGCAGATAAAAATTCTTTATATAAAGCTCATCATTTATATTTTTGCTAAGCATATTTGCTTCTGTATGCCTCGGAAGGCTTGCGTAAATTATTGAATCGTTATTTAATTTACACAATACTTCCCAGCTTTTCAGTTCTTCAATCATTTTATAATCTTTAATCCTGATTTGATTTTTTATCAGCATATGCAAGTGCCGTTTTTGTTTTTGCCTGCAGATATTATAATATCCTGTGGGAAAACACCTATGTGCGATATGCCGTCCATACTCATTGCAGTCTGTTCAAGCTGCTCATCAGTGACCTCAAATACGCTATCCCATTCCACAGCAAACAAATGATGCTTATCCTGCCATTTTACCTCTGATATATTGTTGCAGCCCACAAGCAGTGCCTGCTCCACAGACATAGGCCGCATAAAGAAATCTTTTTTGTCGCGGACTGTACTCAGTACACCGCTCTCCATGCTTCCGATACGCTCGGCCAGGCGATACACCTCATCGCGATTGTGTGACACAAAAACTACAGGATTGTGAAAATCTGTCAGCATCTCCATAAGCTCTGATTCCATGCTTCTTTTTACATGCTCATCCAGTGCCGAAAAAGGCTCATCGAGCAGTATACACTCCGGCTTAGCCGCAAGCATGCGAAGCATTGCCACGCGCTGCCTCTGACCACCGGAGAGATGATTGGGATATGTGTATGCCATGCCCTCAAGCCCATACCTCTTCAGCCAGCCCTTCACTTTTTCCTCGTTACGCTGACCCATTGCTATGCATATATTTTCCATCACAGTCATTGTCGGAAATAATGCGTAGTCCTGAAACAGATAGCCTACCCTGCGCTTACCCGGGTGCAGATTTATACGCTTTTTCGAATCATACAGCACACGGCCGTTTAATGATATAAAGCCTGAGTCCGGTGTCTCTATCCCTGCTATGCACTTTAATGTCATACTCTTTCCTGAGCCCGACATACCGATTACGGACACAACCTCGTCCGTAAGCTCCATGTCAACCGAGAGCATGAAATTATCCAACTGTTTTTTTATTTTTACTATGAGCGACATTATTTTTTCTCTTTCTCTTTATGCCCTTGCTTTTGCCGCATATCATATTTATCGATACAAGGCATGCGAAACGAAAGTCGCTATGATTACTATGCACCAGAAGCCCGCTGTGGCATAGTCTCCACTTTGGACAACCATTGCTATCTGCTGTGATATGGTCGAGGTTTTTCCTGCTATATTTCCGGCAAGCATCGATGTGGCACCGTACTCACCGATAGCTCTGGCAAAGGCCAGTGTGACACCCGAAATAATGCCGGGCTTTGCCATCGGCAGACGTATCTTCCAGAAAATCTTCCACTCACTTATGCCGAGAGTGCGCGCCGCATATATGACATTTTCATCTATCTGCTCAAATGCCGCTCTCGCATTTCTGTACATGAGAGGGAGTGCAATGATGGTTGCTGCCACCACACAGCCAAGCCACGTGTGTACTACCTGTATCCCCATGCTATGGCTTAAAAAGCTTCCAAAAGGACGCCTTGTGCTGAAAATCCTTAAAAGAATGTATCCAGCCACGGTAGGCGGCAATACCATAGGAAGTGTCAGCAGTCCATCCCAGAATGCCCTCACTCTGCCCTTTGTATTTATGACAAGCTCAGCAAAAGCTATTCCTATAAAAAAGAAAAAACTGACGCTACTATTCCTGTTTTTAATGTTACCCAAAGCGGTGAAAAATCAATCTGTCCCATTATTCATTTACCGAAAAATGATATTTCTCAAATACTGACATTGCCTCATCTGTCTGAAGGTATGCGATAAATTCCTTTGCTGCTTCAAGCTCATCTGATGTAGTGCTGTCTTCCTTTAAGGCTGCTATCGGATAGATGACATCGCCTGTTAAGCTGTTTGGAAGCTTTTCTATAATATCAAGCTGGTTCTCGTATCCGAATGTATCTGAGTAATAAACTGTTCCTATCTCATTTGCGCCCTCAGCTACGGCAGATGCAACCGCACCTACATTGGCACAGCTGTTTATTTCCAGACCATCAAGTGCCTTTGAGATATCAGAATCTGAAATAGCCTGTGGATTTGAAACATCACCTTCAACCATTTTTGAATTTACCAGTGCTGCTCTGGTGTACTGTCCTACAGGAACAGTTCCGTCAGCAAGTGCCATATTTTTAGCCTTTGAGATGTCTGCAAAGCCGGTAACTGCCGTGCCACTATTCTTATATGTAACAAGGCACACCTGATTATTTAATAGGTCAACACGAGTACCGTCCACCACGCTTCCTCCGTCGTAGCCATTCTGAAGCTCATCCATCTGTGCCACTCCTGCTGAGAAAAAGATGTTGCACTTCGCACCCTCTTTAATCTGTGCCATCAGAGTTCCGGAGCTGTCATAGTTGTTCCGGAAGTTTACATTTGGATGCGCCTTGGTGTAGGCTGCACAAATTTCATCCATAACACCGTTTAAGCTCTTTGCCGACAAAAACTGATAAATCGACATCTGCATCTGCTGTATTCCTTTTTTCCACAGCCTGCAAAAAGTCCTGCTATAAGGATAAGTCCAAACGCAAGTCCTGCATATGCTGCAAATTTTCTCTTTAAGCCCTTGCGCACTTTTCTTGGTCCGTCAGTGCCTGTCGCTATTCTTAAGCTCATACTTTTAACCTCTATTTTCGCTTATTTAAATTAAATATACATGTGATTAATATTCATATTCAGCTTATCTTGATTTATTAATATATGATAATTTCATCATCCAATCTGCTCCAGCAGCACCGAAATACTGCCTCCGCACACCATGCCCTCTTTCTCGGCATCGTCAGTGTTCATGCTCACATCCATCAGGCCGCATTTAAACTCCTGCTTGCGAAACAGTCTCCTGCAATGGCTTATAACCTCTGCCTCCGCACAACCGCCGCCTATAGTTCCGATAATCCGATTGTCTGAGCTCACGAGCATCTGTGTTCCGACTCCGCGCGGTGCACTGCCATTCTTTTTTATGATGGTACACAGTATATACTTCTCATCTGATGCCTCAATAAGTGCATCAAGCACTTCGTTATCCACCTGCGTGCAACTGGTACGCTCATTTTTGCACTTTACTATCTCACTTATCACCGAAAGCGCAATTTCCTCCGGTGTCTGTCCACCTATTGCAAGGCCTATCGGAGAATGTAATCCGGATATGGTTTCCTGTAAAAATCCCGATTCTTCAAGGTCTTTTTTTACTATGGCAGCTCTTTTCTTTGAGCCCATCATCCCCACATAGGCGTATGGCTTTCTGAATATCTCTGTAAGACACTCCATATCAAAGCGATGACCTCTTGTCATGCATACATAGTAATCATCCGCCTGTGGCTCTAGCCTGGCGAGAGTTTTTTTATAATCGCCGCAAATTACACGGTCTGCTCCTTGGCGCTTTGCATTATCGGCAAACAGAGGTCTGTCCTCTATCACCCATATGTCAAAGGCCAAAAGTGATGCCATGCGTACAAGTGCCGCCGATACATGACCTCCTCCGCAGATTATGAGGCGTGGTCTGCTGCCTATCTGTTGTTTAAACATCACAATGGAATCATCATTGTCATTTATTTCATCTGCCCATGCACTGCCTGATGCCACTCTTATTCTGCCATCTATATAAAGCGCCTTTTCACCGGCATGTGCTCCTTCTATGACTGTCAACAGCTCACAGCGGCTGTCCGCCGGTCTGTCCTTTATCGAAGCATATATGTTTGCCGGAATCAGCTTTACCTCGTCACCGGTATGAATCTGACCGCCTCTTATGACTACTGCAAACACGCCCTCCTTTGGCATAATGCACTCGCCCATCCTCTTGTAGATAGCACAATGCGAATGACACTGCTTGCCTATCTGCGTCATCTCCAGAATAGCATCTCCTATGCAAAAGCGTGTTCCAAGCGGTAAATTCTTGAAATCAAATCCTGATATAATTAAATTTTCGCCAAATGCGCCGTTGTCTATCTGCGCTCCTCTTGCCCTGAAGGCATCTATTTTCTCTGCGGAAAGCAGGCTGACCTGCCTGTGCCACTTTCCGGCATGTGCATCTCCCATGATGCCATAGTCTGCAACAAGCTCCGCCTGTGGCACCTCTCTCTTTTCAGTTCCTCTCTCTTTGCTTATATTGATTGCAAGAAGCTTTCCCATGATTTGCTATCAGCCTCCTATCCGGCTCATATTTCTTGCTGCATCCGCAGCTTTCAGCTCTGTAGTCCTTGTCTCCACAGTCTTTGTCTCTGTAGTTTTTGTATATGTCACAGCATTATCATTAAAATTATGACACCCCGGCTTTGCCTTTATGGCAGCCTTTAGTGCCTGAACTATTACAAAATCTTTTTCCAAATCATCTGTAAATTCGCATGAATCAGGTACTAAATCCATCGTCACGCTGCTTCCCAGGCATGGTATAAGCCTGCCGTCAGCCGTAACACGTATGCGGTTGCAGGTATCGCAGAACTTCCCATGGATTGCCTGAATCAGCCCTACTCTGATATCAAGTCCATGAAAACTGTAATACTCTGCAGGACCGTTATCCGCATTATTATATCTCGAATTAATTTCTTCTCTATTTTCAGTATCTATATGGCAAGGAGTTCCATATATTTCTAAAAGTGCACCAATAACCTTCTCATACGGCTCGACTCCGTTGGTATGCCCTTCACCTACCGGCATCATCTCTATAAAACGGATATCTGTGCCTTTTTTTGAAGCATACCGTGTGAGAGCCACCACATCTGTCTGCGGTGTGAGCACTGCATTGATTTTCACTCTTATTCCACACTCTATGGCGGCATCGATTCCATGCTCCACTTTATGAAGCAGCGGTTTTTTTGTGATATGTTCATATTCTGACGCATCTATCGTGTCCAGGCTCACATTTATACTGTCTATGCCGGCTTCCTTAAGCTGCTTTGCATGCTGCGCAAGCAGTACTGCGTTTGTGGTGAGCGATACACTCCTGACACCGGGTATTTTTTTGATTTGCGAAACCATCTCATCAATCTGCGGATGCAGAAGCGGCTCACCGCCTGTCAGACGAAAATGCGTGATTCCAAGCCTTGTGGCTGCGCGGACTATGCAAAGCACCTTTTTTACGCTAAGTGTATTTATTACCTGACAATTTTTATTATTGTCCTGTGGGTTGCAATAATAACAGTTCAGATTACAGCTATCTATCACCGATATGCGCATGTAGTCAATCTCTCTGCCAAATCTATCGCGCATATTAAAAGCCCTTCCCGAAACCGCAGTTAGGAAACGTGCAGACATCACAATTCAGGCAGAGTCCGCCTTCTCCAAGTCCGGCAAGCTCATCTGCCAAAATCATATCACACGCCATAAGCCTCGGCAATACAATATCAAATATCGTGCGCTTGTTATACATGGCGCAGCCAGGCAGTCCACATATCGGCACCAGCCTGTCACCTGCATCATAGTACGACAGCAAAAACATGGCTCCCGGCAGCACCGGTGAACCATACGACACGATCCGCGCGCCTGTATTTTTTATGGCAAGCGGTGTTTTATCATCAGGATCCACGCTCATTCCTCCTGTGCAAAATACAATCTCCGCTCCTGCCTCTATTGCACGTAAGCATCCGTCTGTTATTTTTTGATCATCATCATCAAACACCTCATGAAACATCATATGTGCACCAAACTCTGCTATTTTTTTCTCAATAACAGGGGTAAACGCATCCTGTATCCTGCCATGGTACACTTCGTTTCCGGTTGTGATTATTGCTGCTTTTCTGACCACAAACGGCTTTATATCAAGAATCGGTCCGTCATCGCATATGTGCGAAGCCGCCTCCAGCTTATCCTTTTTTATGACAAGCGGTATGATTCTTGTTCCGGCAAGCTTATCCCCCTTTTTCACAGTGGTATTGCCGTGCCTCGTTGCTATCATCATTTCACCAAAGGAGTTGACCTTTTTCAGCTTTTTGCTGTCCACCTTAAGCAGTCCGTCACAGTCAGCAATCACCTCTATCTTGCCTTCCTTTACAGGGGATGGATGCATTTTACTTGCGGTGCCACCAAAAATGCCGGATTCTGCGGCTTCACAATGACGTTCAACGTCGGTCTCATTGCTATTTGTGCCACATGCGCTCATACGATAAAGCACCTCTGCTGCCTCATTTTCGTGCATCATGGTCTCATCATTTTCCCATATATATATGGTGTCTTTTCCGACGCTAAGCAGCACCGGTATATCCTCTTTTGTTATAATATGCCCCTTGCGAAAAACCGCATCCTTTTTCACACCTGGGATAATCTGTGTGATATCGTGGCAAAGCACCTGTCCGACTGCCTCCGTTGTCTTCATAAGCTTCATATAATCCCACACTCCAAATATTATTTTTGTAAATAGTTACTGCCCTAAACCATACCTCGTGCATTTCCGTCACCGGCCGCACTCACTGTCATACTGCAGTAAAATATCAAGTCCATGCTCTATATTTCCCATCAGAAAATCCATGCTCTCCGACACTGCCTTCACACTGCCGGGCAGATTGACTATCAGTGTGTTTTTCCTGATAACTGAAGCTCCTCTGCCAAGCATGGCTTTAGGTGTAAGACTCATGCTGTACGCTCTCAGTGCCTCAGCGATACCCGGTGCATTACGCTCTGCAATATCCATTGTAGCTTCCGGTGTGATATCTCTCGGTGAAAACCCGGTACCTCCGGTTGTAAGCACCAGATTGCATTTCACAGCATCACACAGCCTGACAAGCTCGTCTGCAATCTGTTCCCTCTCATCCGGTATGATTTTATATGAAACCACATCATACTTATCTTTTGGAAGCAGTTCCTTTATTTTCGGACCGCTTTTATCCTCTCTTTGGCCCGCTGCGCCTTTATCGCTTATCGTTATAATCCCTACAGTATACATTACATCTCCCTGTTATCCTTGATTAATTGTGTATTTTTAACTTCTCAGCATTTTAAATGGGCTGTAATCGTTGCCGGTCACATTGTTAGTTGTGAACAGTAACGTAGTGTCCGCTCTTGCCACCGGATTTTTCCAGCAGATGTATCTGCCCAATTTCCATGCCACGATCCAGTGCCTTACACATATCATATATGGTAAGAAGCGCCACACTGACCCCTGTCATGGCCTCCATCTCTACACCGGTTTTGCCCACACAGGCTGTCGTGCAGATTGCCGTGATACTGCTGTTTTTTTCATCCAGTTCAAACTCAACATCACACTTCGTCATGGCAATAGCATGACAGAGCGGAATGAGCATGGAATTGTTCTTTGCGCCCATGATTCCCGCAATCCTCGCCACTGCCAGCACATCGCCCTTTTTAGCTGTGCCCGTAGATACCGCCCTGTATACTGCGCCATTTACCTTTATCGTGCCACAGGCCTTCGCCACGCGGTATGTGTCATCCTTTGCATGCACATCCACCATGTGAGCTTCCCCTGCCTCATTAAAATGTGTAAGCTTTCCTTTATTTTTTTCCTGATTATTGATATCTAATTCGTTTTCCTGCGTCAATCTATTTATCCTCACTGTAACTATTTAGAACCACTGAAAACACCTAAATAGTTACCCTCATTTATTATTTAATAAATCTTTACGCCGTGCTCAAATGCCGATACCGTCTCAAGCACACTGCCTGCTATACTTCTTGCCTTGTCAGAGATTGTAAAGCAGTTTGTTAGCTCACTCTCGCGCGGATCGATATCCGCTATCTTGAAGCCTTTCCTGAAATAATATCCCTCACGGATAAGGCCTCGTATGATGCCTGTAATTGTAGCATTCACAGGGACATATTCAGACAATGCATTGTCGTAGCTTTCTTTATCCGGATATATCCGCGCTATCTCATCGCCTTTTTGCACGATGTCTCCGATTTTTCTGACATCATGAATATATCCTGCCGCCGGAGCGTGAATCACACGCTCACTTGTGAAGCCGGCGATATTTCCCGGAACACCTGTGTTGGGCTGTGCCATGCCATCGGTAATGATGCGCGCCAGATTGTGCCCACGCATGGACTCAATCACCAGATGCACGTCTTGCCCTGCCGTAAAGCCCGGGCCTACTCCTATCACAAGCGGTGCCATATCGATTGTGGTGCCCAGATTTTTCTTTGCTATTATGGCATCTACAACAACATCCGGCTTTAAAAGTGCAATTGACTCGCCCTTTGGGTCTATAAGAAGCGGGACCTCTCCGGCTTCAAGCACAGCTTCGATGGCTGAACTATCCCACTTTTCTGATGCAATATGAGCTGCCGGTGTGTCATTTATCCCTGAATATGTCTCTGTATCAGTCTCTGCATCAGCCAAGGCAGGAACAAGTCTGGCTGTCACACCCTCTACAGCTGCGCTCCCATCATACACTGCTTCGCAAAAGGACACCTGGCGCCGTATGGCAGCCGGATAGTCTGTCTCAAGCGCTATCACCCTATGCCCTGCCCGGTGCAGTCTGTGGATGATGCCGGTCGCAAGGTCTCCTGCACCGCGGCATATTATTAACAAATTTTTCTTTATTATCTGATTATTGCTCTGATTCATGCTCATCTGATTAATTACCCTGTTACCTTATTATTTCCATATTTGCAACTATTCAGAACCACCCACGCTCATTCGCAAAAACGCACGATACTCGTCCTTCAAACCCGCTATCGCGAAGCTTTCTGACATAGACCTGCCGCAGCGTATCTATAACTGAATCATCCACCACTGCATCCTCTGCCGTTCCAAGCTCCTTTTGCATAAGCTCATATCGAAATACAACGTCCTTACATGACCTGCCCTTTTCCCATGTGCCAAGCACTATGATAACATCTGTGGTACCCGGATATATGACCGGCTCATCCGCTGCCGGATATTTGAGGGAATGGTGCTTTGCCCCATCTGCTTCGATTATAACATAATCTAACGCCTGTGGCATGTCTTTAATCAGTTTATCGAGCAAATCATACGGCAGTCCGCACATCTTTGACTTTGACTGTTCTGATATTTCTGTTCAGATATTTCTGCCCCGCCATACAATATCCATCTTTTATTATTTTATCCCTTAACGCAAAAAAATCGCAGGATAGGTCAGTGTCAGCTTCGACATACATGTGCGTTGTTGTTGTGACAAGCACACCTTTTCCACTCCTGTGATATTCCCTTGCAAGCTTATGAACGAGTGTGGTCTTGCCACCTGCGCCCACTATTGAAATCACTTTTTCCATATATTTCCATACTTTCCCACAAACAATAAAGCCGCCGGTGTACTTAATGCACCGGACGGCTTCAAAATCCTAAGCGTTAGTCATCCACACGCTTCACATCGTCTTTCTCGTCCATATCCCACATATATGGCGCGTTCTTTGACTTCTTCGGCAAAATAATATTGAGAAGAATAGCGCAAAGTGAGCAAGGCACGATACCTGAACCGCCAAATATAAGCTGTACATAGTATGGCAGATGTGATGTAGCACCGGTTGTAGCGCCAAGTCCGTAGCCTAAACCGATTGCTACTGAGATAATTGTAATCTCACGGCTGCCGATTGGCTCCTTTGTGATGAGCTCAATTCCCGAAATCAGGATAGAAGCAAACATCATAACAGCAGCTCCGCCGAGCACTGACTGAGGCATGATTGACATGAGAGCTCCAATCTTTGGGCAGAAGCCGCAAATAACGAGGAATATAGCTCCCATTGAAATAGCAAATCTATTGACAACCTTTGTCATTGAAACAAGACCTACATTCTGTGAGAATGAGGTATTTGGCAGTACTCCGAAAAGCGCTGCAAATGATGAACCAAGACCATCACAGATAACACCGCCTGAAAGCTCTGAATCTGTAGCCTCTCTGTCCATTCCACCCTCCACACAGGCTGAGATATCGCCAACTGTCTCGATTGCAGTAACGATAAACATGATGCCGATCGGGATGATTGCATTGGCATGGAAGGAAATTCCCACATCTGACAGCTTTCCAAAGCCTATAAAGCTTGGAACTGCTATCCATGCCGCATTTTTAACCTCATCAAAGTTTACAACCCATGAGTATGTGTATTTAACACCGTCAGCGGTCACACCTGTGTGTGACATGGTAAGTGTCATAATGATTGCTACTACATATCCTGCCAGGATACCAAAAAGGATGGCAGATGATGAAAAAATACTGCGCGATGGTGCAAAATGCTTAAGAAGCACGATTACTATAAGTACAACCATTACCAAGTAAAAAGGTTAGGCAGTGAGCCGTAATCATTTTTGCCTGTTCCACCACAGAAGTAGTTGATTCCCACTCCAAGGAGTGAAAGTCCGATTGCTATAACAACTGAGCCTGTAACGATTGCCGGGAAAAACTTGCGCAAAGGCTTTAAGAAGGCTCCGAGTATGCCCTCGAAGATACCTCCTACAAGGCAGGCTCCCATAATAGCACCATATGCTATAACTCCGCCGCCACACGCTGCAACTGTATTATTTAATACTCCAAGAAAGCCCGAAGAAGTTCCCATAACGATAGGTACCTTTCCTCCGACAGGTCCGATGGAAAACATCTGTACTAATGTTACAATACCCGCGATAATCATTGCATTCTGTAAGAGAGCTGTTCTAAGCTCCGCAAAGCCAGCGTCCGCTGTGAGTCCGCACGCTCCCATAACAATGATAAGAGGTGTAAGGTTTCCGATGAACATAGCCATAACATGCTGCAGTCCAAGCGGAATAGCCTGAGACAGAGGTATTCTGCCCTCAAACTGGTAAGGTGAAGAGTTCGTTGTCTTTTTCATTGGTTCCTCCAAATAATTATACTCTTATTTAATAAAAA
>ENA-OQKT01000072-OQKT01000072.1-human-gut-metagenome-genome-assembly--contig:-NODE-72-length-18439-cov-2.985146_pt1 | contig 18439 bp, 21 predicted proteins | sample MGYA00242650_ERZ504801 | MGnify/ENA primary metagenome ERZ504801 (study PRJEB26092, sample SAMD00036396) | human gut metagenome | host: Homo sapiens | study: EMG produced TPA metagenomics assembly of...
CTGCTTCTGGCTCTGATTGTGATTATGCTTATTCTTTCTATCGTTGCCTCTGTCGCGGCTCTCCTTTCCTCTTACATCATCAGGAGCTGCAACTGCAACTGTTTCTTTCCTGAAACGATTTCTGTCATCACCTCTGCTGCCTGTTCTATCGTTATTTCTGTCATTGCTCCTGCTTCTGTCATTGCTTCTGCTTCTGTCATTATTTCTGTCAAAGCTTCTGCCACCCTCTGCAGGACGTCTGGAGTCATTTCTGAAGCCTCTGTTATTGTCTCTATTATTGTCTCTGCTGTTATCTCGGTTATTGTTGTCGCGATTGTTTGTTCTTCTATCGCTGTTTCTGTCCGTATTTCTGCTTCTGTCGGCATTTCTGTCAGTGTTTCTGTTGTTGATTCTGTCGCCATTGTCCTGACGTCTGTCGCTTCTTCTATCAGCGTCAGCCTGACGTGCCGGACGCGAATTGGTTACCTTCATATCTGCATACGGATCCGCTGTACGCTCACTTATAGGGCGCATAGCTCTCTCTCCGACAGGTCTTGGCTTAATAATGCTGTGTTGCTCAGGACGTGATGACTGATTATCGCGTCTGCCATTGCCATTCCTGCGCTGCGAACTGTTATTTCCATTATTTCCGCTGCCGTTTCCACCATTTGTCTTCCTACCCTGCTTACTGTACTGGGCATTGAAAACAGCTGTGATACTTGCCTTTTTCTTTGGTCTGTCGGCTGCCTTAGCCTCATCCTTTTTAGTTTCTTCCTTCTTAGGTGCCTCTTTTTTTACTTCTGTTTTTGCGTACTTCTTTCGTACAATTTGCTGTGCCTCATCCTCAAGACCGCTCTGCACATTTTTGACAGCAAACTGTGTGCCGTTTAATGTGTCTATGACGTCCTGCGACTTTATATTTAATTCTTTTGCAAGTTCATGAACTCTCATTTTTGCCATATATTTATTTTCCTCCATTATTCAGTTTTATTCGACTGCAGCTTTTTTATCACTGCATTTGCAAGGTTTTCATCCGTTACTGCAAGGGAAGCGCGAAACTCTTTGCCTATTGCATTCCCTAACCCCACCTTGTCACTATAAAAATAAATCGGAACCTCATAGAAAGCAGTCATATCCGAAAAATGCTTCTTTGTGTTGTCTGATGAATCATCTGCAACTATCACTAAAAATGCCTTTCCTGTCTTTACAGCTTTCTCTGTAGAAAACTCTCCGCTAACCACATTGCCTGACTTTGCTGCTAAGCCCAGCATAGAAAGTACTCTATCTGTCAATTTGGTTCATCTCCTTTTCAAGCTCCTCATATACCTGTTCTGATACACTAACACCAAGGGAACGCTCAAGTGCCTTTGTCTTTTTAGCCTTTTTAAAGCATTCAAGGCTCTTACATATATAAGCTCCCCTGCCGTTTTTCTTGCCGGTGTCATCGAGAATTATGTCGCCCTCCGCTGTCTTTACCACGCGAATAAGTGACTTCTTTTCCTTCATCTCCTGACAGCCTACGCATTTGCGCATTGGAATCTTTTTATTTGCCATTACTGCTCATCACCACTATCTGCCGCATCATCTGTCTCATCGATATCAGAAGCATCTGCTTCTAAAGCTGCCGCATCATTTTCTGTACCTGCTGCTTTGTTCTCGTCAGCCTCTGTATCTAAAGCCTCTGTCTGTACATCTGCCTGTTCTGTATCAGCTAATCTCTCGTTCTCAGCAAGCTCATCATCCGAATAATCATAATCGTCATCATAATCATCCTCTTCATAGTCATTCTCATAATCCATGAAGTCCCCTGACTCTCTGGCCTGTGTCTCGCTCTTGATATCAATCTTGAAGCCTGTAAGTCTTGCTGCAAGTCTTGCATTCTGTCCTTCCTTACCGATTGCAAGTGAAAGCTGATAATCCGGAACAACAACCTTTGCTGATTTCTCATCTGCATCTGCGATAACAGAGATAACCTTTGCAGGGCTAAGTGCGTTCTGGATAAGTATTGCCGGATTCTCATCCCATGTGATGATATCGATTTTCTCACCGCGAAGCTCATTTACGATAGCATTTACTCTGGCACCATTCATACCTACACATGCTCCTACAGGGTCTACGTTTGGATCATTTGACCATACTGCAATCTTTGTTCTGCTTCCGGCCTCACGTGAAATAGCCTTTATCTCAACTATGCCCTCTTTAACCTCTGTAACCTCTGACTCGAAAAGTCTCTTCACAAGCTCAGGATGTGTTCTTGAAACAAGAATCTTTGGTCCCTTTGATGTGGACTTAACCTCAAGGATATATACCTTGATACGCTCTGTAGGCTTGAATACCTCACCCTTTATCTGCTCACTCTCAGTCAGAAGTGCATCTGCCTTACCTAAATTGATGCTGACATTCTTTCCGATGTATCTTTGAACAACACCTGTCACAACATCCTTTTCCTTGCTGTTGTACTCGTCAAATATTACCTTTCTCTCCTCCTCGCGGATTTTCTGAAGGATAACATTCTTTGCGTTCTGTGTAGCGATACGTCCGAATTCCTTTGACTTAACCTCAACTCTCACGATATCTCCAAGCTGATAGTTACCGTTTACCTTGTGCGCATCTGCTAAGGAAATCTCCTCAACCGGATCCTCAACCGTATCTACAACCGTCTTCTCCTGGTAGCATGAGAAAGCACATGTCTCAGGATCTATTTCTACCTTTACATTGTCTGATTTACCAAAATGGTTCTTGCAGGCAGTCACAAGAGAGTTCTCAATTGCCTCAAGTAAAGTTTCTTTACTGATGTTTTTCTCCTGCTCTAATATATTTAACGCTTCTAATAACTCATTGCTCATTATTTTTTCCTCCTATTTGTGTTATCGTGCGCTTTAATTAAAAATCCAATGCCTGACGTATAAGCGCAATGTCACTCTTATTGAATGTAGTCTCATTGCCGTCTTCATCGGTTATTGTCACTGTATCTTTATCATAGGCTTTAAGCAGACCATAAAATTCCTTTGATTTGTTGATAGCCCTGTATGTGCGAATCTCTATCTCCTTATTCATATTGCGCACATAGTCCTTTTCCTTCTTGAGAGGTCTTCCAAGCCCCGGCGAGCTGACCTCGAAGGTGTACGAATCAGGAATATAGTCCTCTCTGTCGAGAATCTCATTCATCTGCCTTGCAACCACTTCACAGTCATCAACAGTTATGCCACCCTCCTTATCGATATATGCTCTCAGGTAGTTCATGCCGCCTTCCTTAACATACTCGACATCAACAAGCTCAAAATTCATGCTGTCAAGAATTGGTTGTATAAAGCTCTCCGTCTTTGCCTCATATACACTTGCCTTTGACATTTTATCACCTCTCTTTTTTATACTTGTAACTATTCATAATTGTTCCAAGTGGTTCTGAATAGCTGCCTGATGTTTATAAACGTGAATTGAGAGAGGACTTTTGCCCTCTCTCAATCTAGTCAACGTTGTTATCATAGGTATAATAGCACTATCAGAAAAAAAAATCAAGTTTTTTTAAAAAAGTACTTGCTTTTTTTGAAACTCCATGATAGTATAATACACGGTTCGTTGGTCAAGCGGTTAAGACGCCGCCCTCTCACGGCGGAAACACGGGTTCGATTCCCGTACGGACTGCTCACTGATATTTATTTAATTAAATACAGCCCAACCCGAAAGCATCGCATTTATGCGATGTTTTTTTATTGTTGTTGACACCGGACGCTATGATAAATATTTCTGCCTTAAAGTAAAATTGCCTTGGAGCGTATTCTGTTTACTACAGAATGCTCCAAGGCATAAATAATTTAAGTATAAGCCTGAATTAAAAATTAGTCATAATTAATCATCATATCCGTTAGGATTGTTCTTCTGCCATCTCCATGAGTCGGCACACATCTCCTTAATACCATACTGCGCTTCCCAGCCGAGCTCTCTCTTGGCCTTTGATGGGTCACAGTAGCATGTAGCAATATCGCCAGGTCTTCTAGGCTTTATTGTATAAGGAATCTTAACCCCTGTTGCAGCCTCGAAATTCTTTACGATATCAAGCACGCTGTAGCCATGTCCTGTTCCAAGATTGTAGATGCAAAGACCTGCATTCTCCTCAATTTTCTTTAAAGCCTTGACATGTCCAACCGCAAGGTCAACTACATGGATGTAATCTCTCACACCTGTTCCGTCAGGAGTATCATAGTCATCTCCGAATACTCCAAGCTCTTTGAGCTTGCCTACTGCCACCTGTGTGATGTAAGGCATAAGGTTGTTTGGAATACCGTTTGGATTCTCACCCATTGTACCACTCTTATGAGCTCCGATTGGATTGAAGTAACGAAGAAGAATAACGTTCCACTCATTATCTGCCTTGTAGATATCCATAAGTATCTGTTCAAGCATAGACTTTGTCCAGCCATATGGGTTTGTACACTGTCCCTTTGGACACTCCTCTGTGATAGGAATCTGTGCAGGATCTCCGTATACTGTAGCTGATGAAGAGAAAATGATGCTCTTGCAGCCATTCTGTCTCATCACATCAACAAGTGTAAGTGTTCCTGCAATATTATTGTTATAGTACTCCCAAGGCTTTGCCACAGACTCTCCTACTGCTTTGAGTCCTGCAAAGTGAATACAGCTATCTATCTTTTCTTCCTTAAAAATCTTATTTAAGATGTCTCTGTCAAGGATATCTCCCTTATAGAACTTTACTTCTTTGCCTGTAAGAGCCTTAACTCTGTCAAGTGACTTCTCAGATGAATTTGAAAGATTGTCAAGTACTACAACATCGTAGCCTGCATCAAGAAGCTCCACACATGTGTGGCTTCCGATATATCCGGCTCCACCAGTAACTAAAATTGCCATAATAAATATCTCCTTTTCATTTTTGTTAAATTTATTGTAGCGCATTTGCTCATTTTTGTATAGAATAAAATGTAGAAGAAATATGTAAAAATGTTGTAAAGGTAGGCAATATGAACAATAAATACAAAAATTCCTATATCGTAAAAGAAAAAGAGCTTGTATCTCTGTCCGTATATAACGTAGGCTTCCAGAGCTGTGATAGCCTGTATCAGTGGGGTCCCGGTATCAGAGACCATTATCTGATTCACTATATCATAAGCGGTAAAGGCCGCTACACTGTAAATGGCAGTGTTCACACATTAACTCCCGGCGATGCGTTTCTCGTATATCCAAATACCGAAGTGATTTATCAGGCTGATGCAGAAGATCCTTGGGAATATACCTGGGTAGGCTTTACCGGCAGCGATGCTGCAACCATTTTAAGAGCCACTGATTTCACAAAAGCGCATCCATACATACACAGTGTATCAAACGGAAACGAAATCAAAAGACAGCTCATGCATATATACGACGCCAGAGGCACAGAATTTGAAAATGCACTCGAAATGACCGGGCGACTCTACACCACCCTCGCTCTTTTTGTCAGCGCCGCCACATCAAAGCCACCGCAAAACAGTGCAAACTCCTATGTACAAAAGGGCATCGAATACATCTCCGCCAACTATTCATACCCTATCACCGTTGAGGATATTGCATCATATATAGGCTTAAGCCGAAGTCACCTGTTCCGTTCCTTCCAGAGCATCCTCGGTGTATCGCCAAAGGAATATCTGACCGATTTCAGAATCAAACAGGCATGCTATCTGCTTAAACACTCCTCATTGTCCATCACAGCAATTGCAGGCTCTATAGGGTTTGATAACAGCCTTTATTTTTCAAAGACCTTTCATAAAATAAAAGGCCTTTCGCCTAAGGAATATCGCAGTAAATACAAAAAAGCTCAAGAATAAAAAAAAGCTGCCGGACTTCATGTGAAGCCCGGCAGCTTTTTTCATATATCTCTTTATGCTAAACTAAGCAAGCTTAGATTTAGCAACCTCTACTAATTTAGCAAATCCTGCTGCATCTGTAACAGCCATATCAGCTAATACCTTACGGTTAAGGTCAACGTTTGCTAACTTTAAGCCGTGCATGAACTGGCTGTATGAAAGTCCGTTGATACGAGCTGCTGCGTTGATACGGGCAATCCATAACTGACGGAACTGTCTCTTTCTCTCTTTACGTCCAGCGTATGAGCTTGTAAGTGCTCTCATAACTGACTGCTTTGCTACTCTATACTGCTTAGATCTAGCGCCTCTGTAACCCTTTGCTAACTTTAATGTTCTGTTATGTCTTTTCTTAGCGCCTAAACCGCCTTTAACTCTTGCCATTTGTTGATTCCTCCTTAACTAATACTACCGATTACATGTATGGTAAAATCTTCTTCATATTCTTAACATTTGTCTCATCTGTCATTGTTGCTTTTCTGAGATTTCTCTTTGTCTTTGTTGTTTTCTTAGTTAAGATATGTCTCTTGTAGGCTTTATTTCTTTTTAACTTTCCTGTTCCTGTAACTTTGAAACGTTTTGCAGCTGCTCTGCTTGTTTTCATTTTTGGCATTGTGTGTTCCTCCTTAAATTGTTATCTCTTTTCTGCCAGCACCATACCGATGCTTCTTCCTTCAACCTTCGGTGCTTTCTCCACTACCGCTACATCTGAAAGATTCTCCGCTATATCATCAAGGATATGTTTGCTTGCATTCATATGAGCCATCTCACGTCCTCTGAATCTGAGTGTGATCTTTACCTTATTTCCTTTTGCAAGAAATTTCTTTGCAGCATTCATCTTGGTATTCAAGTCGTTAGCCTCAATGTTAGGTGAGAGACGAATCTCTTTCAATTCAACGGTCTTCTGCTTTTTCTTTGCATCCTTTTCCTTACGGGCCTGCTCATAACGATACTTACCATAATCAATCACCTTACATACAGGTGGCTTTGCATTTGGTGCTATCTTTACTAAATCAAGTCCTGCCTCGTCTGCAATCTTTTGAGCTTCTCTTGAAGAAACAATTCCTAACTGCTCTCCATCCGCTCCAATCAGTCGAACTTCTCTGTCTCTGATCTGTTCATTAATCATTAATTCGCTAATGGTCTTGTACCTCCATAAAAAATAGTGGATAGGCAGACTATCCACTATACAATCTTCAACACAAATGTTTGAAAATATTAACGCTAAGTCACTCCATTGCGCTTAGGTGAGAGTGGATACTCTACTTTGTTTTCATACAACTACTAGAATATAGCACAGACAATTTCTGTTGTCAACACTTTTATCTAAATTTCTATAATCTAATATGTACCAAGAATCTTAAGGGCAATTGCCTCTTCCCTTATGCCTCTTAACGCATTCTGCACCGCTGTATCCGTAAAACGTCCTTCAAATCAACAAAGAACCTGTACTCCCATGCCTTATCAGATATCGGACGAGACTGGATATTTAACATATTGATTCCATTGTATATAAAGTGTGCCAGCATATGATACAGTGCACCACTCTTGTGAGGTGTCTCAAAGCATATGCTTATCCTGTCCGCATCTCTGCGGCATACCCTTTTAGCCGACACAATTATAAACCTTGTTGCATTGTTTTTATTGTTCTGTATGCGGCTCTCAAGCACCTGAAGCCCGTATATATCAGCCGAGATATGGCTAGCTATGCCAGCCTGTGTGATATCTCCGTCATCCTTTACCTTCTTTGCAGAAAAAGCTGTATTCCTGACAGCCACCTGGTTGATATCCTTATGCTCATCAAAAAAATCTGAGCACTGCATAAGTGCCTGTGGATGTGAGTACACAGTCCTGATATCAGAAATCTTTGCACCCGGAAGTCCCATCAGACTGTGGTCGATGCGTATAATCTGCTCCCCAACTATATAATTGTCGTATTCAACAAGCAGATCATAGTTTTCCGATACAATACCGGCTGAAGAATTCTCTATCGGAAGCACTGCATAATCAGCCTTTCCGCATTTGATATCCTCCATGGCATCCTTCCAGGAATCCACGTTATAGCCATTACAGTTCTCGCCAAAGTATGTCTTCATGGCAAGCTGTGAGTATGCACCCTCAACTCCCTGAAACACAATCCTTGCATTGGAAAAATCCAGGCTGTCTACCTCAGTAAAGTTTTCCTTCTCCACTATGCCATGCTCAGTCATAAGCTGATACTGCTTCTTTCTACTGGTCGACATAATCTGTTCAAAAAGCTCAACTATACCGTGCTTCAAAAACTCATCATCTGCAAGAGACGATAATTTCTCAAGCTTTTCATCCTCTCTCGTCTTGTCAAAGACCTTTTTGCCGGTGGTTATCTTATACTCGGCAACGTGCTTTGAGATATCCATTCTTTGCTTATATAATCTGACTATTTCACTGTCTATCTCATCGATAGACTCTCTCAATTTCATTAAATCTTCCATTATTGTCTCCTAAAAAAGATATAATAAAATATTATTACAAAATTTATAGAAAGGCAAGTAATCCTTGAAAGATTTATCATATATAGATATCATTTAGTTAATATCTAAGCATAAATCTCATATACCCTCGGGAGAATTACATGAAAAAAGAACACGCATGATTAATCAACTCATGCGTGTTTTTTATTAATTCATATAAAATTCAAATCTTGATCTGTATATATCACTGCACTTTCCGGTATTCTGGTCTATCGCAATAACAGAAAGCACATTATTTCCCTCAGGAACAGGTATTGGAGCTGTATACTCTGTTGATGCAGCACTCGGATCTGACGAATCCCAGGTATAGTATACCTTGCAATTTTCAGGTACTGTGATTGTAATGTCTGTCTGTGCACCAAATGTACCTCCGTCAGGGTCTATCTCCGGTGCATCCGGCGCCTCAAACTCGATTTCATACTTGGCAGATGCCACCTCGCTTTTGATTCCTCTGTCATCAACCGCAACAGCTGTTATCTCATATGTGCCTTCCTTGTCCAGGGTGATCGGGCTATAATATCTTTCTCCTCTGGTCAAAGGATTATCCGAATCATATGAATAGTATATTTTGGTATCGCTGTCTGCATCTATAGAAAGCTCAATAGTCTCTCCATACTTGCCACTGCTCTTGCTAAACTGCGGTTTAGATACAGTATAATCCGCAAAAAGCTTTAAAACAGATGTATCCTTAGCACTCTCACGCAACGCAACAATTGCATCATAATCCTTTTTTGATTCATAAATCGAGATAAGCTGCTTATAAGCCTCTTTGCTCTTTGGATCAATATTGATAATTTCCTGATACAGCACAAGAGCGGCATCATAATCCTTCTTCGACATATATATATCAGCCAAAGCAAATCTGACATCTGTATTATCCGAATCAATCGACAAAGCCTTCTCATAATAAGAAACCGCGGAATTTATATTCCCCGCCGAATAAGCTGCCTTTGCCTGCCTCACCTGATAATCAAATGAATTGTCATGTGATCTGCTTACATTACGTGTAATAGCTGCAATAAGTATTACAATTGCTACAACGCACACTACAGCTGAGATAATAATTATCTTCTTCTGCTGCGCTCTCTTTGCCCTCTGTCCGTCAGACTGCGGCTTCTCATCACACGGTTGTTTCGTCTGAGACTGCTGCTTGCCTGTCTGAGCCTGTTTATTTTCATACTGTGACATTCTGTCCGGTTTTTGTCCGTTCCGCTGACCGGCACTATGAAGCTGTTCCCTCACCGGCTCATCAAACCTGATTGTCCTATCAGACACAGGCTTTACAGTCTTTTGTCCATCAGTTCGCCTGTCATCATTTCCAACCAGATTATCAAGATAATCATCAAATTCGTTGTAATCAGGCACTATCTGAACCGGATGCCCACAGACATCACAGTACAGACTGCCCGCCTTCAATTCATTACCACAATTGGCACATCTCATACATCTAATCCTCTTACTTATTGTCTAATTATCTCTTCATAGCCTCAACACAATTGCTCATGAGCATCGCAATTGTCATAGGACCTACACCGCCCGGTACAGGTGTGATATGTGACGCTTTAGACACAACAGAATCAAAATCCACATCACCACACAGCTTATTTTCAGCATTTCTGTGGATTCCAACATCAATGACAACCGCACCATCCTTCACATATGAAGCATCTATAAACTTAGGCTTTCCTATTGCCACTATAAGTATATCAGCATTTTTACATACATCTTTTAAATCCTTTGTATGTGAATGACATACCGTAACAGTTGCATTCTCCCTAAGCATGAGAAGTGACATAGGCTTGCCAACTATATTGCTTCTGCCAACCACAACACAACTTTTACCATCAATATCTATATTGCTTCTCTTTAAAAGCTGAATGATACCGGCCGGAGTACACGGCAAAAAACCAGGCTTTCCTATAACCATCGCTCCAACACTCTGTGGACTAAAGCCATCAACATCCTTCTTCGGGTCAATAGCATCAATAACCTTGTCCTCATCGATATGCTTTGGCAGCGGAAGCTGACAGAGAATACCATTTACAGAAACATCAGCATTGAGCTTTTCGATAAGCTCTAATATTTCCTCCTGTGTAGTCTCCTCTGCAAGTTCATATGAAAGCGATTTAATTCCGACATACTCACACGCCTTTTTCTTGTTGCGCACATACACTGATGATGCGGGGTCATTTCCGACCTGAATCACCGCAAGGCAACCCTCGATGCCTTTTTTCTTAAGCTCTGCCACTTCTTCCTTAAGCTCATCCTTAATCTGTGTTGAAATCAATTTTCCGTCTATTAGATTAGCCATATTTCCTCCTAGAATAATCCTGTGATCACACCATTGTCATCCACATCAATGCCGTATGCAGCCGGCTTCTTTGAAAGTCCCGGCATAGTCATGATAGAACCGTTTACTGCTACCACAAAGCCTGCACCTGCTGACGCATAAACCTCACGTACGTTGATTTTAAAAGCCGCTCGGTCTGCCAAGCTTCTTTGCATCATCAGAAAGCGAATACTGTGTCTTTGCCATACATACTGGAAAATCTCCCATTCCAAGGTCTGTAATCCTCTTAAGCTCTCTCTCTGCTGCCGGAGAATATGTAACACCATCTGCTCCATATATTTCTTTTGCAACAGTTTCAATCTTTTCCTTAAGTGACAGGCTATCATCATAGAGCACTTTGAAATTGCTTTCCTTGTGCTCGATTGTTTCAAGTACCTTGTTGGCAAGGTCAATTCCGCCTTCGCCACCCTTCTCCCATACCTCTGAGAGTGCAAATTCACAGCCTCTTTCTTTACAGAACTGCTCTACAAAATCAGTCTCAGCCTTGGTGTCTGTGACAAATGAATTTAATGTGACAACTACAGGCACACCAAACTTGTGAAGATTCTCAATATGCTTCTCAAGATTTACGATTCCAGCCTTAAGTGCATCAAGATTCTCTGATGAAAGCTCATCCTTCGGCACGCCGCCATTATATTTTAATGCTCTAATTGTTGCAACAAGTACAACTGCATCCGGCTTAAGCCCTGCCATACGGCACTTGATATCAAAGAACTTCTCTGCGCCAAGGTCTGCGCCAAAGCCTGCCTCAGTGATAACATAGTCTGCAAGCTTTAATGCTGTCTTTGTGGCACGGACACTGTTACAGCCATGTGCTATATTGGCAAAAGGTCCACCGTGAACTATTGCCGGTGTATGCTCAAGTGTCTGGATAAGGTTAGGCTTTAAGGCATCTTTTTAAGAGAGCTGCCATAGAGCCTGTAGCCTGAAGATCATCGGCTGTGACAGGCTTTCCGTCAAAGGTGTATGCCACGATAATTCTGCCAAGGCGCTTCTTTAAATCTGCCATATCATCGGCCAGGCAGAGTATAGCCATAATTTCAGATGCTACAGTGATGACAAAATGATCCTCTCTGACCATTCCGTCCATCTTGCTTCCAAGACCAACAACGATATTTCTAAGGACACGGTCATTCATATCCATACATCTCTTCCATACAATCTGGCGCGGGTCGATGCCAAGCTCGTTTCCCTGCTGGATATGGTTGTCAAGAAGTGCCGCAAGCAGATTGTTCGCAGATGTAATCGCATGAAAATCTCCCGTAAAATGAAGATTCAAATCCTCCATTGGGACAACCTGTGCGTATCCGCCACCGGCTGCGCCTCCCTTGATACCAAAGCAAGGTCCAAGTGATGGCTCACGAAGTGCGATAAGTGCTTTCTTCCCAAGGCGTCCAAATGGCCTCGTCCAAGACCGACGCTTGTGGTTGTCTTTCCCTCTCCTGCAGGAGTCGGGTTTATAGCTGTAACAAGTATGAGCTTTCCGTCAGGATTTTCCTTTGTACGATTGATGAGCTCATCAGAAATCTTTGCCTTATACTTTCCATAAAGCTCTAAGTCATCCTCTTTAATCCCTATAGTTGCTGCTACATCCTTGATTGGAAGCATTGTAGCTTCCTGTGCGATCTGAATATCTGTTTTCATTTTTATTTGCTCCTTTGTGTTAATTATTCTCTAATATAGTATCTAATTCCTCTTTAGTCACCAGAACCTTGCGGGGCTTTGTCCCCTCCTCAGGTCCCACTACACCAGCCTCTTCGAGCTGATCCATGATGCGGGCCGCCCTGTTGAAGCCAATTTTAAGGTATCTTTGAAGCATTCCGATTGAAGCCCGTTCCTTATCTGTGATAATTGACGCTGCCTCCGCAAAGTAAGAGTCCCTGCCATCATCCGTGTTTTCCACATCTGAAATGGTAACGGTTGTATTTGTCGTATCATTCGACAGGCTCTCCATCTTTTGTGCCACATCATTACTGTACTGTGCATTCTCATTATTTTCAATAATAAATTTCACAATATCGGAAACTTCTTTATCTGAAACGAATGCGCCCTGTACTCGAAGGGGCTTCGGAACACCCTGTGGGTCAAATAACATATCTCCCTTTCCAAGGAGCTTTTCCGCACCATTCATATCAAGTATGGTACGACTGTCAACACCGCTTGTAACCGCAAATGCGATACGGCTTGGCATATTCGCCTTGATAAGACCTGTAATAACATTAACAGAAGGCCTCTGTGTAGCTATAATCAGATGTATACCGGCTGCTCTCGCAAGCTGTGCCAGCCTGCATATTGCCTCCTCTACATCCTTTGATGCAACCATCATAAGATCTGCAAGCTCGTCAACTATAATGACAATCTGTGGCATCTTTGGCGGTTTTTCTGTATCCTTGCCATCCATTGCATCAATCATGGCATTGTAACCGTTTATTTCCCTGACACCGCTGTTTGCAAACTTCTCGTATCGGTCTGTCATCTCTGAAACCGCCCAGTTTAATGCTCCTGCAGCTTTTTTAGGATCTGTAACAACCGGAATCATCAGATGAGGTATGCCATTGTATACACTAAGCTCAACCACCTTCGGGTCAATCATAATCAGCTTTACCTCATCCGGCTTTGCCTTGTATAGTATACTCATGATAATTGTATTGATACAAACCGACTTACCTGAGCCGGTAGCACCTGCAATTAAAAGATGTGGCATTTTTGCGATATCCGTAACCTTAACCTTGCCTGCAATATCTTTTCCCACTGCAAATGTAATCTTTGATTTGGCATTTTTTAAATTCTTCAGACTCCACAAGCTCCCTGAAGGAAACAGCAACACTCTGGCTGTTTGGCACTTCGATGCCCACAGCGGCTTTTCCCGGAATAGGAGCCTCGATTCGTATATCCGCGGCTGCCAGATTAAGCTTTATATCATCTGCCAGATTCACAATCTTTGATACCTTCACTCCAAGCTCCGGTGTGATTTCAAACCTTGTAACAGCAGGACCGCAGCTTATATTATTCACCTTCGCATTCACCCCAAACACATTAAGAGTCTGTTCAAGCTTTGCCGCCGTTTCACGCAGATGAGCCTGCGAATCACCGGTTTTACCCCTGTCAGGAGCCTTAAGCAGATCAACAGCCGGAAATACATACGGCTTCTGCTGGATTGCATTTTCTGCGTCATTTATCGCTATCTGCTCACTGACTTTTTCAACCTCTTTGGCAAGCTCATCCTTGTCTGATTTGACCTTTTTCTTACCTGGCTCTGCTGCAGGTGGTTTTGTCATTACCGCATCTGCAGCCGGAGCTGATAATTTTGATTGCAGCTCATTATCTTTTTGTATGTCAAAATCATCAGATATATCAGGCTCCACGCAGCCCGATATAGGTATCTGCGACACATGGCTTGCAGCTGTGCCACCCAAAACCGAAACAGGCTCCGATGCCACACCAAAGTCCGGTGTCTGCACTATTTCCCCTGCATCCCCTGATGTAAGGCTTGTCGTCTTTTTCTCCTTTATTGCAGGTGAACTCGGATAATTCTCTATAGTTATCTCACCAAGCGCATCTGTAGCTGCTGCACCTTGTCCAAATATCCCCACATGCGCTGTATCACTACCTGTCATGCCTGAATCTAGCGCGTTTTCACTGCCATCAATTTTTGTATCAAGTGACACGCCTGTTATCTTATTGTCCATCCTTCGACCGGCACGCTTACTCCTTCTGCCACCTTTTGCGGTCTCCTTTATGTCGCTGTCTGTATTATCTGAAGCTAAACCCTCTCTTGTCTGACGCTCTCTTGACTTATACTGCCGATACTCCTGATATCTCTCATTATTCTCACGCGCTGACTCATATACCTTTCGGCCGCCGTTTCTCATACCCTTCATGAATGATTTACCGGTAATGAGCACAAGACAGATAATCATCACAACTATTGTCACCACGTATGCACCTATAATTCCTACCGCCGGAACTAAAATGCAGCCTATAAGAGCACCTACAAAGCCACCACCTGAATGCCTTTCAACACTGTCAATGTATGACTGCACCGGCGAAACCGCGAATTCACCATACACTGCCAGGTACATAAACACACATATAAACCATATGAAAACTATGGTCATAACAAGCTTCATGATAGCATATGAATTGCCCTTATTGGACACAGCAAAAAAGCTGCCCACCAGAAGCACAAGCGGAAAAATATATGCCATCATTCCAAATAAACCAAAAAGGAAACCGCTTACTGCGTTTCCCAAATTACCGCCTATTCCAAAATTGCTTATAAATAAAAGGATTGAAACAGCTACTACTATCCAGAGAAATATCTCCTTTTTAAAGGCCTGCTGCCTCTCTATCTGAGCCATTCTCTCCTTTTTCGTCTGTCTTTTTTGCTGAGGATTTCTTCCTCGTTGCCATGTAACTAACCTCCGTATTTTGATTTACAGAGTATATAATAACATATTTCTTCTGTTCTGTGTAAATTTTCTAAAGTAATTTTTCGATTTTGTGATTAAAGGGTCAAAAGGTATCATCGATGCATGCTTGCATGCAATTCGATGTATACCTTAGTGACCCGCACTACACCGAGAAAGTAGCAATTTGCTGCGTGGACGACAAGTTAAATTACTCACTATATTCGTTTACAGAATCAAATCACTTGCTGATTTGATTCGTATGAAGCTGTGAATATGCCGACGAATATGCCTATCGCTACAGGCGATTTTAAATAGGCATATTCGGTTGCAGTTCGCATATGCGAACTGTAGCATTAGCGGATTTCGAGGTGGAGTCAGATTACGGGAATGCGTAGCATGTAGTAATCTGATTAATCATAAATGAGGTGCAAAATACCCCGCCATGAATGGCGGGGCAAAATGTTATGCAAAAACCACAATTTCACCAAAATATTTTATTCACCAATAAGGTAATTGTATAATCCCTCATATTTGAATTTCGAAGCATTCCAAGAGAAATCATTGGCCATGCCCCTGTCCACAATCTGGTTCCACTCACGCTTCTTATCGAAGAAGATGTGCTTAGAATAATTGATGACTGCAAGCATCTCATCGGCATTGTAGTTTGAGAACGAGAAACCATCTCCTGAATTTTCATACTCATTATAAGGCTTAACCGTATCCTTGAGACCTCCTGTCTCACGAACAATCGGAACGGTACCGTAGCGGAATGAGATAAGCTGTGTCAGACCGCAAGGCTCAAACCTGGACGGCATCAGAAATGCATCAGCAGCCGCATATAGTTTGTGTGCCAGATCATCAGAGTAACATATATTTGCCGAAACTCTGTCAGGGTATTTCCATGCATAGTGTCTGAACATATTCTCGTACTGAGGATCTCCTGTACCGATAACAACAAGCTGTGTGAAATCGTCCACGATACCTTCAATCACATTATTGATAAGGTCAAGACCTTTCTGGTCTGTAAGTCTTGAAATAAGACCTATCATGTACTTCTTTTTATCAACCGCAAGCCCAAGCTCCTGCTGAAGCTTTGTCTTGTTGTTAAACTTCTTCTTTCTGAAATCGGAAGCATTGTAATTGCAATAGATTTTGCCATCAGTCTGCGGGTCATAGGCATTGTAATCAATACCGTTTACGATACCCTGCATGTCAAAATGTCTGGCACTTAAGAGTCCGTTCAATCCCTCACCATAGTACTCTGTCTGAATCTCGTTTGCATATGTATCACTGACAGTGGTGATGTAGTCAGCATATACAAGACCACCCTTAAGCATATTTGCATCCTTCTTGAACTCAAGCTTATCAGGTGTGAACAGATTGTCTGTAAGACCTGAAACACCCTGTACCCACTCCTTGTCCCAGATACCCTGGAACTTAAGATTGTGGATAGTGATGATAGTCTTGATACCCCAGAAGAATGGATTTGCGGCAAACTCATTCTTTAAGTATACAGGCAGAAAGCCTGTCTGCCAGTCATGACAGTGTATAATATCCGGCTTAAAATCAATAAGCGGGAGCATTGAGAGTACAGCCTTGTCAAAGAATGTATACTTCTCAATCTCAAACTTAGTGTCAGAAGTATATGGAGAAAATCCTGTAAAAAACTCCTGATTGTCAATAAAGTAATATGTAACGCCGTCCTGCTCATATTTGAGTACTCCGACATACTTGTCCTGCACGTATGGACCTGAGCTCATGTAAAAATGGGTAACATACTCAAAATTATTACGATACTGCTCCGGTATACAGCTATAATCAGGTATTACAACCCTTACATCCCAATAGTTCTTGTCAAACTCTTTAGGAAGTGCACCGCACACATCTGCAAGACCTCCTGTTTTTATAAATGGTACACACTCTGAAGCTACAAATAGAATCTTCTTCATATTCTCCTCCCGCTAAAACCCGTGATATATAATATTTAGTTTACTCTTCCCAATTGTGGTATACTTCCTGGACGTCGTCATCATCGTCAAGAAGGTCTAATATACGGCCGATATTCGTGATATCAGCTTCATCTGTCAGTGTAACATATGTCTGTGGAATCATTGTGACCTCTGCTGAAGCCATTGTGATGCCTGCCTCCTCAAGAGCAGCCCTGACTGCATCAAAATCAGCAGGTGCAGTTGTAATCTCGTAGCTGTCCTCCTCATCGGCGAAATCCTCAGCGCCTGCATCGAGTGCCTGCATCATAAGGTCATCTGCATCCATATCGCACTCTTCCTTGTCGATGATGATCTGACCCTTCTCGTCAAACATGTATGATACACATCCCTGTGTACCGATGCTTCCCTGACCCTTTGTAAAGGCATTGCGGACATTGGCCGCTGTACGATTCTTATTGTCTGTAAGACACTTTACGATAATAGCTGTGCCTGATGGTCCATAGCCCTCATATGTAGCTGTCTCATAGTTTACACTGTTGCCGTCTCCTGCCGCCTTCTTGATACCTCTTTCGATTGTATCGTTTGGCATATTGTTGGCCTTTGCCTTGGCAACTACCTGTGCGAGCTTGAAGTTATTGGCAGGATCCGGTCCTCCCTCTTTAACTGCAACTGCGAGCTCTCTACCGATCATTGTAAAGATTTTGCCCTTTGCAGCATCATTTTTTTCTTTCTTATGCTTGATATTCGCAAATTTAGAATGTCCTGACATAATTTGTATCCTCTTTTCTACTTTTAAAAATAATCTATATCTTATAATATCATTTTTTCTCTTCCGGTGCAAGTTTCTTAATCATTACCTGCTTAATCACCTTATCCTCGACGCTCATAACAGAAAATCTGTAGCCATATGCGCTAATCACAGTCTTATCCCCCTCCTCCGGAATCTTATCCGAAAGCGATATGATAAAACCGTTAAGCGTCTCGTAGGCATCATCATCAACAGGCAGTGACAGTGCCTCCTTCACATCGGAAAACTCAGTCATGCCGTCCATTATAAATGTCTCGTCATCATTCTTTCTTATGTAGTTTTCTTCCTCATCGTGCTCATCCTCGATATTTCCGACAAGCTCCTCGAGTATATCCTCCATCGCGATAAGTCCCGATATCTGTCCGTACTCATCCACAACCATCGCAAGATGACTCTTTTTAGACTGCATCTTCTTAAACAGATCATTGATGTTTACCGTCTCGGGTATGAAGTCAACCGGCCGGATAAGCCCGTCTACTGTCCTTGATACTGCTGCGGGTAAACCTCATTTTTTTCAAAAAATGTAAAAGCATCCTTGATATGTAAGACTCCGATGATACTGTCTAACATCATTCTCAT
>ENA-OQKT01000073-OQKT01000073.1-human-gut-metagenome-genome-assembly--contig:-NODE-73-length-18334-cov-3.206624_pt1 | contig 18334 bp, 13 predicted proteins | sample MGYA00242650_ERZ504801 | MGnify/ENA primary metagenome ERZ504801 (study PRJEB26092, sample SAMD00036396) | human gut metagenome | host: Homo sapiens | study: EMG produced TPA metagenomics assembly of...
CCATGGTATGGAATATCTATTGTCTGTAATAGGTGGAATTCTCCTATGGATGTAGGAGGGAATATATTTACAATTCAGTATCAGTGGATTATGGTTCTTGCTCTTCCGCTAATACTATCATACAATCATCAACGAGGGAAAAAGTGTAAATATCTCTTTTATATTTTCTATCCCATACATATAATATTGCTTTGGCTGTTATCGAATTTTCTTTTTGTTTAAAACAGTGGAACAAGGAACATATTTATTACATTGAAACATCCAAACCAAAAATGGAGTGATGAATGTGCCTTTAAGCTTTAAGTACAATTCGATATATTCAAATCTGATTTAACAGTATATTATCTACAATTAAATACGCTATCCCAGTAGCTCGTACAAAATTCATGTTTTGTGCGGGCTTTTTTGTATCCGAAAATTTTTTCAAATCTTTTCAAATTCCTGCAACAAATCACACCTTTCCGTACCGATATGGTGCAGTTCTGCCCACAAGAATGGGAATAGTTGAGATACTAACCAAGCTTTCCAATACCATCTGTTTGCTTCTGTAACATTGTGAAAAATACGCATATTGGATAAGCCTATGTGCGTATGTTGAGAATAGATAGTTGATTAAGGGAGCTGATACATTGACTAAAAAAAAACCTGCACAATATATTGTAGAACGAGAATTTTTATGTAAATTTTCTGTAGAAGAATTACTTATCCGTATCGTGAAATCTCATATTAAAAACGCATACCAAGAGGGGAAAACCTTTGAAAATCATGGAAAGAAGCCGTACTTTATTGTATGATATTATTATAGGTACGGCAGTTGAATAGGTGGAAAAATGATTTATCAAAAAGCGTCAAACTTATTTAATGCAGCTGTTTATATCAGATTATCACGAGAGGACGGAGATAAGGAAGAAAGCGATAGTGTAGGAAATCAGAGAAAACTTTTTAACAGAATATGTGAACAAGCATGACGACTTTATCTTATATGATGTTTATATTGATGATGGTTTTACGGGAACGAATTTCGATAGACCAGACTTCCATAGAATGATTGCTGACATTGAAAATAACAAAGTAAATTGTGTTGTTGTAAAAGACCTTTCCCGTTTCGGACGAGATTACATTGATACTGGGCGTTATTTGGAAAGAATATTTCCAGAGCTTAATGTCCGTTTTATTTCTGTAACAGATAACATTGACAGTATGAAGCAGTCATACGATATGTTGCTTCCTATTAAAAATATATTCAATGAACAGTATGCAAGAGATATTTCTAATAAAATTCAAGCGACTGTAAAAATCAAAACAGAAGGCTGGAGAATTTATAGGAGCATTTACAAGCTATGGCTATAATAAATCACCTGCGAATAAGAATAAGCTTGTGATTGATGAATATGCGTCCGAAGTTGTAAAACGAGTATTCAGTATGTACGCACAAGGGATAGGAAAACAGAGCATTGACAAAAATATTAAATGCAGAGGGTATCCTTTGTCCGTCTGAATATAAAAAACTAAATGGCGAAAACTATAAGAATTGTACTCGTTTAGAGAAAACTTCCTATTGGACATATTCCACTATTAACGTGATGTTGCAAAATGAACTTTATATTGGAAACATGGTGCAAGGAAAGAAACATCAACGTATGAGAAGCAAACAACGCCTAGTTGATAAAGAAAACTGGATAAGGGTTGAAAATACACATGAACCGATTATAGACCATCAACTTTGGGATAAGGTACAAAAACTGCTGACGAAAAAGCATAGAGATATTGATTTGGAAACAAACAAAAATATCTTTGCAGGTTTTATCAAGTGTGGCGATTGTGGTCGGGCAATGATGAAAAATTTGTGGCAACGTGCTGACGGAAGTAAGTCCTACTCATTCTATTGTGGAACTTATAAAAGAAGCGGAAAAAATTACTGCACTCCGCATACTCTCCCATTTCAAGTATTGAATGATATTGTACTGGGAGATTTAAAGCAGATTATCAGCAATGTAGAGAATTTGCAGGAACTTGTAAAATTACAATCTTTCACAGCTCCGAAAATCAGAAAATCAACAGACATAGAACTGACAAGGTTAAAGACAGAGCTTGAAAGAGTAAAGAGACTGCAAAAGGCAATTTATGAAGATTACAAAGACGAACTGATTTCTAAAGAAGAATTTCTTTCTTATCGAGAGGACTATCAACAAAAAGAAACGCTTTACTCCAAACAGATTGAAACGCTGGAAGAAAAGAAAAATGAAAATGTAACAGAAAGTATTTTTGAAACACCCTGGTTAAGGCGGTTGTTGGAGCTGAAAGACATTGAAGAATTAGACAGAGATATTATTGTGGAAATGATAGACCAGATAACAGTTTACGAAAACCGCAAAATTAAAATACTCATATAACTTCGGAAATGAACTGGAACATTTATTCTCAAGCGTTTACTGTAAGGACTTATAGAAAAAGGCTATCTAATCTCAATACATATCACAATTTGCGTAAACTACAACCAACACATGGTGGAAGTGATCCCGGTAAGATTTCCACCTCCGGCGTCATGGAAAAGGATGTCAACCTGAGTATTGCAATGGCTCTTAAACAGCTGTTTGAAAACAGAGGCTTTACTGTTGTCATGACCAGAACCACCGACTGTGATCTCGCCCCGGATAATTCCAAGCATCCAAAGACAGATGATCTGACAAAGAGAACTGCCCTGATGTCCAAGAGCAATGTGGCAGTCAGCATCAGTATCCATCAAAACAGCTTTGAGGACCGTTCAAGCTGCGGTCCACAGGTATTCTATTATGAAGCCTCTGATGCAGGAAAAGAGCTCGCATCCTCTGTTCTTGGAGCTTTAAACACTTCTCTTTGTGTCGCAAAGCCACGAAGCATTAAGCCCAATAAAGAATACTTTATACTTAAAAAATCCACATCCCCGACCGTAATCGTAGAATGTGGATTCTTGAGTAATCCTGCTGAGACACTTCTTCTTACTGACAAAAACTATCAGGATGACCTGGCACATGCAATATATATCGGTGTTACAGACTATCTTGCGCAATCACCCTCTGGGCATTTACAATAAACTGCTCTGCGGTCCTTTACCCTGCTGTTTACCGGTATATTAGTATTTAAATACAGCAACTCCGTAAGGCGCAAGTGGATAAGCAAATGAAAATGGTCTGCCGTCACACTCTGATTTGACTGCCTTATAGTCCAGCTTCTTATATGACTGTTTTGCTGCCTTGCCTCTGCCCTTTGCAGCCTTCTTTACAGGCTCTTTTACCGTTTTGCCGGTAAACTTAGGATCCTCACTATCTAAAACGAGCTGATATGTCTTGTGCTTTGGCACTCCTACTCTGTAATCAGGTCTCTCTACCGGTGTGAAATTGATGACAAAGAGCATATTATTCTTGCCATCCTTGCTCTTTCTGATAAAGCTGAAGATGCTTCTGTCTGCATCGTTTGCATTTATCCATTCAAAGCCTTCCCAGCTTGAATCCAGCTCATACAGACAGCGGTTTCTCCTATAGAGGTGAAGCAGCTCCTTTACCCAGTTCTGGATCTTTTTATGCTCCGGATTCTCAAGCAGGTACCAGTCGAGTTCTCTTTCCTCACTCCACTCCTGCTTCTGTGCAAACTCCTGTCCCATGAAAAGAAGCTTCTTTCCACAGTGTCCCATCATAAATGCATATCCTGCCATGAGGTTCTTGAATTTATCCCCTTCTAAGCCCGGCATTTTGTTGAGCATAGAACACTTCAGATGTACCACCTCATCATGTGACAGTACCAGAATATATTTCTCACTCTCATTATAGCTCATCGCAAATGTCATCTTGTTGTGGTTATTTTTACGGAAATATGGATCCAGCTTCATATAATCAAGGAAGTCATGCATCCATCCCATGTTCCACTTGTAGCTGAAGTTCAGTCCGTCTTCCTCTACCTTGCCTGTTACCTTTGGCCATGCGGTAGACTCTTCGGCTATCATTACAGTTCCGTGATTTCTTCCAAGTATGAGTGTATTGATATGCTTGAAAAACTCTACTGCCTCGAGGTTCTTATTGCCTCCAAACTTGTTTGGCACCCACTGTCCGTCGCTCTTTCCATAGTCAAGATAAAGCATTGACGCAACTGCATCCACACGGAGTCCGTCTACGTGGTAATTTTCTATCCACATCAATGCACTTCCGATAAGGAAGTTCTTTACTTCATTCTTACCGTAGTCAAATATCTTTGTGCCCCAGTCGGGATGCTCTCCCTTTCTTGGGTCTGCATACTCATATGTGGCTGTTCCGTCGAAATTGGCAAGTCCATGCGCATCCTTTAGGGAAATGTGCAGGTACCCAGTCGAGGTATTACTCCGATATTATTTTTATGGCACTGATCAACAAAGTATGCAAAATCCTCAGGCTTTCCATACCTCGATGTAGGTGCATAGTAGCCTGTCACCTGATATCCCCATGAGCCATCAAACGGATACTCTGAAATACCCATAAGCTCAATATGTGTATATCCCATAGTTTTCACATAGGATACGAGTGATTTTGCAAGCTCCCTGTATGTATAAAAGCCCTCATCATCCCTGCCCGGATGTCTCATCCATGAGCCCGGATGGCACTCATATATAGCCATAGGTGAAGAATATACATCAGCATCTGACTTTGCTGCTCTCTTATCCATCCACTCTTTGTCAGTCCATGTGAAGTGCTCGATATCTGTGATGATTGACGCTGTTCCTGGACGAAGCTCTGCGTAGTTTGCGTATGGATCCGCCTTGTACAGCTTATCACCCTGTTCAGTGACTATAATAAACTTATACATCTGACCCTTTTGCGCTCCCGGTACAAAAAGCTCATACACTCCCATGGTTTCCGGCTCTACACGCTTCATCTCATGACTGGTCTCATTCCAGTCGTTAAACTCACCAAACACGTATACTTCCCTCGCATGTGGCGCCCAGACGTCAAAGCACACTCCTTTTTTTCCTTTGCGCTCAGCTAAGTGAGCACCCATCTTCTTGTAGATGTCATAGTGTGTTGCCTGACCAAACAGGTAACAATCCATTGCTGTAAAATTACACATATATATACCCCCATAAGTATTTATTTTTCCCTGAAATGATCCTCTTTGAGTACAATTCGGTCATCATCTGTATATCGCTTGGCTGTCAGAATACTTATAGCCTTCTTCAGTCCGCTGTGAGCCTCCCTGTCTATGGCCTCGTCAATTATATCCTTGACCTCTGTCAGAGTGGTAGCCTGGTCTATCCTCTCAATATTGCTGATTCTGTTATGCAATGCCAGAATAGCCATCTCATCTATCTTGTACCCAAGCTCTGCAGAGTACGATTTGGCAAACAATACGAGTTCATCATTTGTAAAAATAGGAACCGATATCTTTTCCGTGAACTTGGATGCAAAGCCCTCATCCATTGAGAGAGCCTTCTTTATACCCTTTGATGTATCCTCAAGTATATAGAGTGTTCCTGTAATATCATGCTCCATCAAAAATGATAGCTGGGCAGCTATGCTGCGGTCGATATCACCGGCTCTTTCTATGATGAGACAGCCTCCTGTTATCTTTCTGACTACCTGCTGCACATCCTTTTTATTGAGTGCAGCAGCATCAATCTTTCCCATCTTTCCTGTGAGCTGTTCACCATCTTTTTGTAATACCTTTATAAAGCTTGTAGCAAGCATTGTCTTTCCGCAACCCTGCTCTCCCTGTATAATGAGGTTGCCTGTGGATGCGTTTTCTTTCCTGTTGAAATGATCAAGCACTGCATTATATGCCTTGCAGATCTGATCCTCCATACCCTTTACCGGTATGAAATATGAAAATATAGCTTTCTGTTCGCTTGTAAGCTCTTTTATATGTTTTGTTTCTTTCAATTTCGAGTCATCTTCTTCGCTGTCTAAATCCTCCGGCAATGAAATATCCGGCATTTTTCTTGTCTTAGCCATATCCAGCTTCTTCTCCAGTCCCGGATTTTTTGCTGTCATCTTGGCTATTTCCTGCTCGATAAATGATGTCACATGATCAAAATCTCTCTTCTCAGAAACGTTTTCTTTCTCCTGTGAAGCCTCATCATCTGATGTATCATCATCGACATTTAACATATCATCTGTTATTTCAGGCATCATGGTAGTCGGCTGCATGAGTATCTCGTCTTTCTCAGACTCCTCTGCCATAATTATATCCTCCGGCTCTCCAACCGGTTCCTTGACTTCATCTGTAGCCTCTTCCGGTGCTTCCTGCGACTCCTGTACTTCGTCTATAGTATCTTCCGGTGCTTCCTGCGGCTCCTGTGCTTCGTCTATAGCCTCTTCCGGTGCTTCCTGCGGCTCCTGTACTTCATCCACAGTCTCATCTGCATAAAGCTCCTGCATATCCGGTTTCTGCTCTTCTTCAGGCTCCTTCACGGCAGCTTTCTGCTCTATAATATCAACCGGGACCTTCAAATACTCCTCCTCAAGAAGTTCCTTCGGAGTGACACCTGCATCCAGCTTTGGAATGACATCATTTAGTCTCTCCATGATGTCTCCTGCCTCCTGAAGTGCTCTTGCCTTAGCTGACTCAAGTTTCTGCTGCTCAGCCTCTTTAAGTGCAATTTCAGCCGCATGTCTGGTCTTTTCCCATTCTTCAAGCACATCCTGTATAGACATCTGTCCTGTAATCTGATGCTCAAGCTGAGTCTTTTCACTCATGACAATAGACATCTGTCCGTCAGCGTCTTCACCCAAAAGCTCTTTGAAATTCAACTTAAGTGAACCATCTATCTCTTCATCTGTAGCGATATGCTCTGTCTCTTCCGGCTGCTGTACATACTCTTCCTGCTCCTTTTCGAGCTTGAGATAAGGAATATCCTCAACTATTTTTTTGATGGTATCCATCGTATCAGCAACTTCATTCTTGCCCTTGGCCTCCATAATCTGCTGCATACCCTTGGCAATCTCCTGCTGTAAATTTACAGTATTGAACTTCTCCTGATTTACAGTAATCTGCGGAATAGTTACGTCATCATGCACTATCTCTCCGCCCTTTACCATCTCCATGGCACCTATCTCAGTGACCTCAGCCTCATCCTTTATCTTAGCCGGCTTTTCCTTCTCTGCCTTGAATCGTCTGTACTTTTCCTCCTGAGCCTTGGTAAGTGGCTGATAAAGCATCTTAAGCTCCAGCGCACGCTCCACATATGGTCCGTCTCCGAACCACAGAATGAGCTCATCGCAGGCATCTATACACTTATCGGCTTTTCCGGCCTTGTGGTATAGATATGCAAGCTCATATGCCCACTCCTCAGTGTATTCTTCATCCTTGTATTCTTCAAGAATAGTGATAAGCTCATCAAATGAAGCTCCCTGCCCTTTTTTGATGGCATATCTTAATACATACTTCATATCATCATGAGGCGCTATCTCAACAAACTCATCATAATACTCTGTAGCAGCATCATAATCCCCCATCTTGATGGCGACCTCAGCCAGTCTGTATATAATCATCCTGCCGATTGGTGAACGGTCATAGGCCATTAAAAGTATGTCCCTTGCATCCTGGTATCTTTCGGCCTTCTCGTAGATTTCGCCGATTTTAACGAGTGTATTTACATTTTTAATTTTGTTCCAATTTATGCTATCCGCAATCTCTGCTGCGCTCATATAGCCCTCCTCGGCGCTTAGGGCTTTTATCTGATCCAGCTTGAGATTGTATTCGTATTTATCCACTTATTTCACCTACTCGTATTTAAGCTTATTATTTTTTGTATCTACGCCTGTTGTCTTTGTATAATCCCTTGTGTCCTCAGGAAGCTTCTTTTTCCTGAGAGCATAATTAACAACTCTTTTCACAATATAGTATATCACAGCAAAGGTTGGAACACCAAGTAACATTCCAAGAAAACCAAACATTCCTCCGCCGATTAGTATGGCAAACATAACCCAGAAGGTCGAAAGACCGGTAGATGAGCCAAGTATCTTAGGCCCTATTATATTGCCATCCACCTGCTGCAGCACGACAATAAATATCAGGAGATAAAGCGCATGCCACGGACTCTGAATTACTACTATGAGTAACGATGGAATTGCACCGATAAACGGTCCGAATACCGGAATCACATTTGTGACGCCGATAATCACTGCAACGAGCACCGATGATGGAATCCTTAAAATCAGACATCCGAAATATGCAATCACACCTATAATCAGAGAATCTATAATCTTACCGCTTATGAAGCCTCCAAAAATCTCATTTGTCTTTCTGATCGTCTCAATGATGATATTGCCTGTCTTTGGCTTGCAGACAGCATATATTATCTTTTTGCTCTGTCCTGCAAGAGTCTCCTGAATACTCATCACATAGACCATCACGATTATTCCGATAATAAAATTAAATAAGCCTCTGACTACCGAAATCACACCGGTTGTAATCTGTGCAACATACTTCTGTGCCTCAGGAATCAGCTTTTCTGTGGCATAATCCTCAATGTAGTCGGTTGCATTCTGTAAACCTGTGCTCGCGAGCTCAGCAATTTTGCTGTCCCCGAAATTGCCGTTCTTTATCATGTTGATGAATGCCGCAACATCATTTGGCAGTGTCTTCATAAGTCCTGATATACTTGCTATGACAGAAGGCACAATAGCCGCAATGAGGAGCGAAATAATCGCTACCAGAATAATAACCGAGCCTGTGATTGCAAGAGCTCTTGAAACCTTTCGCAGCTTGCTTTCGCTTTTCATCTTTTTGGAAAGAAGCTTTTTAAAGCATCTTTCCAGCCACAGCATGACAGGATTCATCAGGTATGCAAGCACAAGTCCCATTATAATAGGCATTGCTGCCGCAAGCAGCTTGCTCCATATGCCTGCAAAGCCCTCAAATCTGTACAGTGCAAAGAAAAACAGTATACTGACTGCAAACGTGACAAATACCATGACACCTATTCTGATCAGATGTGGCCATTCCTCACGCCCCGGGTGCGAATTCTGCTTCGCACCCTTATCTGCATTTATCTCAATGTTTGATTTTTTACCAGCTTTTCCGGTTTCTTCCATCGGATTAAACTCTCCTTATTTACGATTATAGTTGATGAGACATCCCTTTAATATTATCTCTCTTTCATCATCTGTGAGCTCACCCATCTTCAGTGTAAATGGCTTTAATTCACCATCCTTGACAACATATGCCTCAAACTCCGTCTTTGCATCCTCGATTTCCTTCTTGATTCCCGGAAGGAAGATATAGTCGAGGTTGTGGAACGGAAGCTCTCCCTCATCGATGATGAATGGAAGCATTCCCCAGTTGATAAGGTTTGAACGGTATCTCTTTGTGGCATACTCGTTTGCGATATTTGCCCAGCCTCCGAGTACCTTCTGGCAGCTGGCAGCCTGCTCTCTTGCTGAGCCGTCACCCGGCTTAACAGCAAAAATTGTGCTTCCGAAGCCCATATTCTCATGGCTTGCCTCAGGGAATTTTTTCTTTACTACTCCCATGATTTCAGCAACCTCAGGAACAGCCTTTCCTGCGCACTCACCACTCTCTATAGCCTTCTGGGCCTTCTGGATTTCCTTTGCTCTGCCTACATACTCAGGATCCTTTCTTGAAAGTGCAAACTCTGCAAGTCCAAGAGGGTTTGAACGATATGAAGATGTCTCTCCTGAAGGAATGAGCTCATCTGTTGTAGTAACAGGATCATGAATCTCTGAAACCACCTTAAGGAGCATATTCTCAGGAAGCGCACTCATTGCCGGCCAGTCCTTGATGTTTGGTCCGAACTGGATTTCAACTGAAGGATCTGCCACTCCATGGCTGTCAAATACACGGTTCTCATATATAGTCTTGTCAAAGAAATATTTTGGCTTTGTAAAGTTGACATCAATATCCGCTGCTGATGTAAGGAAGCCCTTGTTTGCTGCTGTTGCAGCGATTGAACGTGCATCCATGAGTGCCACTGAGCTGATCTGTCCGTTCTGTACCTTAGAACCCTCTCTGTTAGGGAAGTTTCTTGTTGAATGACGGATAGAGAATGCGTTGTTGGCAGGTGTATCTCCTGCACCAAAGCAAGGTCCGCAGAAAGCAGTCTTTACGATTGCACCTGTCTCAAGAAGCTTTGCTACAGCTCCGTTTTTCACAAGCTCCATGTATATTGGAGTAGATGCCGGGTAAACACTCAGTGTAAACTCGTCTGCTCCGATTGAATGTCCGTTTAATATGTCAGCCGCATCGCAGATATTCTCAAATCCACCGCCTGCACAGCCTGCGATGATTCCCTGGTCTACATACAGTTTTCCGTCTCTTACCTTACTCTTTAAATCAAGCTTCACCTTGCCGTCAAAGCTTACCTCAGCTCTCTTCTCACAGTCATCGAGAATATCCATGAGGTTTGCATTGAGCTCATCGATAGTATAGGTATTGCTAGGGTGGAATGGCATAGCTATCATTGGGCGGATCTGGCTTAAATCAATCTCAATAAATCTGTCGTAGTAAGCCACCTCACCCGGATTAAGCTCCTTGTGGTCCTCAGCCCTACCGTGAATCTCAAAGAATTCCTTAACCTGGTCATCTGTTCTCCAGATAGAAGAAAGACATGTAGTCTCTGTTGTCATAACATCGACACCTATACGGAAGTCAACGCTCAGATTAGACACACCCGGTCCTACAAACTCCATAACTTTGTTCTTTACGAAGCCGTTTCCGAATACCTCTCCGATAATTGCAAGTGCGACATCCTGTGGTCCAACGCCCTTGATTGGCTCTCCTGTCAGGTAAATACCTACTACCTCAGGCATATCAATATCATATGTCTGTTCAAGAAGCTGCTTAACAAGCTCAGGTCCACCCTCGCCGACTGCCATAGTACCAAGTGCACCATAACGTGTATGTGAATCAGAACCAAGTATCATTTTTCCGCCACCGGCAAGCATCTCTCGTGCAAACTGATGGATAACTGCCTGATGAGGTGGTACATATATTCCACCGTACTTCTTTGCACATGTGAGACCAAACATGTGGTCGTCCTCATTGATTGTTCCACCAACTGCACAAAGGCTGTTGTGACAATTTGTAAGTACATACGGGATAGGGAATTTCTCAAGTCCTGAAGCTCGTGCTGTCTGGATGATACCTACAAATGTGATATCATGCGATGTAAGCTTATCAAACTTAATCTGAAGCTTGTCCATATTGCCGGATGTATTGTGCTCCTTTAAAATACCGTAAGCAATTGTCTCCTGCTTAGCTGTCTGTTTATCGATGTCCATGCCGGTCTTGCTTTTGACAGCTGCCTGAGCCTCCGGTCCATCAATTATTACTTCCTTACCGTTTAAAAGGTAAGCACCATTTTCATATAATTTCACTTATTCTACCTCCGTATGTGTATTTCAAAATTCTTTTATTTACTATTATATAATATTATAGGTAATTGTGGCAATAAATAAATCACCATCTACCTTAATTTCGAATTTTCCTCCCATCAAATGGGTCAGATTCTTTGCAATCGAAAGTCCAAGTCCACTTCCTTCAGTGGTTCTCGACCTCTCTCCCCTCACAAAACGCTCTGTCAGGTCTACATTTCCGTTGCTTACTATGTCAAGCTCGTTCTTAGACACATTCTTTATTGTAAAAACTGCCTTTTTATCTGCCTTTTCAAGTTCTACATACACTCTTGTATTTTCCAGTGCATATTTTGCGGCATTAGTATACAGATTTTCAATAGAGCGGTAAAGCTGACGCCCATCCGCATAGATAAATATCTGTTCTGATGGAATTTTTGTAACTATTGTCAGATTTCTCGACTCAAATCGCTCATTGAATTCACCTCCGGTCTGGTATAAAAGCTCAACCAGATCAAGCTTTTGCATATTGAGCTTCACATTTCCCGAGGTAATCTTTGATGTCTCTACCAAATCCTCTGTAAGCTGCTTTAAGCGCTGTGACTTTTCCTCCAGCACATGTATATAGTATTTGGCATTTTCATTTTCCAGATTTTCCCTCTTAAGCAGGTCAACATAGTTGACTATTGAAGTCAGAGGTGTCTTTATATCATGTGATACGTTTGTTATTAGGTCTGCCTTTAGTTTTTCATTTTTAAGACTCTCATTTACCGAGCTCATAAGACCCTGGCGTATATGGTTGACAGCCTCCGCCACCTTTTTCTGCTGCCCATGAAACTCATTGACATTGAGTGTAGTGTCAAGCGCTCCTTCCGAGATAGCTTCAAGTGCCTCCTGTATGCGCATTATCTCTTTATTTTTTTGTGTGTGGATATTCCTTTTTCTCAATAACTCTTTTCAAAAGCTCATAGCCCTTGTACATCAGGCTATGTGTAGTAAAGTATATTGTCCTTTATCTTCCTTACAATGCTCTGGTATAAAATAATAAAAGCCAGATCAAACAAAAAGTAAATGTGCCGGCCGTCATAATGAGTGATGCATAGTCAAAATGCTGGTTTTTTACGCCTGAAATCACTTTTCCCATAAATACCATGAGCAGTGTAAATATCACTAGCATCACATCAGAGTATACCTTGTCAATCGGTAAATAGTATATTGTGTAATCATCCTCTGATTTCTGCCTGCCACGTTTGCCATATATGCCAGGCTCACAAAGCTGCCTACCAGGCCCGCCAGCGATATTAGTGTATATATATCAATATTTTCATGCGCATCGTGCCTGAATGCATAGCCTGTGGCAAACACTCCTGTCACCATAAGTATCATGCATAGCTGATGTAAAACTATGACCGCTGCTTTTTTTCCTATCGTATACTGCTTCATTTGTTGTCCTCTATCTTATAGCCTACTCCCCAGACCACCTTCAGATATCGCGGCTCTTTAGGATTTATCTCTATTTTTTCCCTGATATGTCTGATGTGCACAGCAACTGTATTATCGGCGCCTATCGCCTCCTCGTTCCATATGCTCTCATATATTTCGTTTATTGAGTAGACCTTTCCCTTGTTTTTAAGGAGTAAAAGCAGGATATTGTACTCAATCGGTGTGAGCTTTACCTCCTCACCATCCACAGTCACCTTTTTTAAATCATCATTTACCAAAAGGCCTCCGGCTTCATAAACCTTGTCTCCGGCTGCATCATTGCTTGACAGAGTGGTATATCTGCGAAGCTGTGACTTTACCCTTGCCACAAGCTCAAGCGGATTAAAAGGCTTTGTAACATAATCATCAGCACCCACATTGAGGCCTAAAATCTTGTCAGCATCCTCTGTCTTTGCCGAGAGAATGATTATCGGCACCCTGCTTTCCTTTCGTATCTGCAAAGTGGCTCTTATTCCGTCGAGCTTTGGCATCATGACATCTATTATCATGAGGTCTATTTTTTTATTCTTCATAATTTCAACCGCCTGTATGCCGTCGTAAGCCTTCTCCACGTCGTAACCCTCCTGCATCAGGTAAATCTCAATTGCCTCAACTATTTCCTTGTCGTCATCACAAACTAATATTGTCATATTATCCTCCTTCTATGAATTTTGAACAGAAACCTTCTCCTGCCGTTAGTCAGCTATATTTTATCAGATTATCCACTTTGTTTTTCTTAAAATCTGCTTAATATTACCCACTTTAAATATAAGCCAAAAAGCAGCCGTTCTGTTTTGAACTGCTGCTTTATATTACATAGGTGTGTTTCATTTTCCTTTATTTCCGGTGATGCTCTGCCACATTCTGTGGATACCGTCTGTGAGCTCCTTCCCTTCCTTTGTGTTGATAACAGGTGGATTGCCGGCTTTTCTGCTTATTGCCTTATAATCCTCATCAACAGACGATTTTGAGCCGGCAGCCTTGGCTTCATCCTTATCATTGCTATGATTTGAGCCGGCATCAGGTGTATCGTCTGCAAGCTTCACTTCACCCACTACACCATCTCCCAGGTCCTCGCCCTCAGCAAGTCCCAGTTTTCTGATATAATCCATATTTACCTTGATTTCAGTCTGTCTGTTTGCATAGATAGACTTCTCTTCATTGTCAATAGTACGCTCCTCTGCAGGCTTACCTGCATTTTTCTGACGTTCTATCTCCTTATTTCTGTCATCGATAATCTTAAGATACTTCTCCGTATCGGACAAATCCTGAAGCTGTCCCTTGAGCTCATACTGGTTAGTTTTAACTATCTTCTCCTGCTCTGCAATCTTATCCTTCATATCCTTGCACAGCTTTTCAAGTGACTCGTTGGTATCATTGATGATATCACGCACTCTTGAAAGCGCCTCATCCGTATAGATAACCGATGCTGCATACACATCCTCAGCCTTTCTGCTTGCATCCCAGACTATCTGATCCCCCTTCTTTCTGAACTCTCTCTCTGCGTGATTACGACTCTGCTCAGTAAGCTCATACTCATCCTGCATTGCATATATACACTTATTCAGCTCAGCAAGTAAATCTATCATTTGCTGCTTGTTTATGATCACCCTGCTCGGCTCCGGCTTATACGGCTCCGCCTTTGAGAGCATGATATGAATTTCTCTTAGTACCTTTTCTGTTTTATCGTTCGCATTCATTTTCTATTTCCTCGGATTTAAATTAACATTATAACTATTCAGGGTGTTTCTGAATACTCACCACTTACCCATATTTTATATGAAAATCCGCTTCTCGTAAATAGCCAAATGAATAATAATGATATGATGGTCAAAAGGTATTCTGCCCCTCATTTATAATTAAATCAATCCCGCTGCCGCATTTCTCAGCTCGTCTGCCGCATGCTTTATCTCGGCAGCCTGCTCTTCGCTCACATTTCCGGGCTTTGTCCTTGAAATAAGCTTCTTCACATATGAAAGTGACGATTTCACACTCTTTTTCTGTGCGCTGTCCATAGCCTTTCTTTTTTCCTTGTCAGCCATAACGTTTTCCACCTGTCGCACAAGCGTATCAGCCTCACTTCTTGCATCAATATAAGCCTTTCTCTGTCCATCTGTTGCCTCATACTCCTGTGCCTCGCGGATTGCCTGCTCAATCTCAGAATCAGACAAATTCGAGCTTGCGGTAATCGTAATCTCCTGATGCTTTCCTGTGCCCAGGTCCTTTGCAGAAACCTGCACAATGCCGTTTGCATCTATATCAAACGTCACCTCTATCTGCGGCACACCTGCCGGAGCCGGCTTGATGCCCTTTAGCCTGAAGTTTCCAATCAGCTTATTGTCCCTTGCAAACTGCCTCTCACCCTGCAGTACCTTTATATCCACAGAGGTCTGGAAGCTTCCTGCAGTTGTAAAAATCTGGCTGTATCTCGTAGGAATAGTCGTATTTCTGTCAATAATTTTGGTTGAGACACCACCAACTGTCTCAATTCCGAGTGAAAGCGGTGTGACATCCATCAGTATAATCTCTGCCGCACTACTGCCTGCGACAATTGCTCCACCGAGCTTGCCACCCTGTACTGCTGCACCGAGTGCCACGCACTCGTCAGGATTCAGGTTGTGTGAAGGCTCTTTTCCTGTAATTCTTCTGACCTCCTCAACAACAGCCGGCACACGTGTAGAGCCTCCTACCAACAGCACCATTCCAAGCTCTGCTGCGGAAATCCCCGCATCTGAAAGTGCCTGATTTACCGGAATGGCCGTTCTCTCCACCAGATCCTTTGTTATCTCATTAAACTCAGCCCTTGTGAGGTTCATCTCCATGTGGACCGGCTGTCCCTTTACAGTGGTGATAAACGGCAGGTTGATAGTGGTTGAGGATGAGGATGAAAGCACCTTTTTTGCCTTCTCAGCCTCCTCCCTGACACGCTGCATAGCAGTATTATCCTTTCTCAGATCCACATTCTGCTGTCTGTAAAACTCTGTAACAAGATAATTCGTGATTCTCTCATCAAAATCATCTCCACCCAGATGATTATCACCGGCTGTGGCAAGCACTTCTATCAGATTGTCCCCTATTTCGATAACAGACACATCGAAGGTTCCTCCTCCGAGGTCGTAGACAAGAATTTTCTGCTGCTGTCCGTGGTCCAGTCCGTATGCGAGTGCCGCAGAGGTTGGCTCATTTATGATTCGAAGCACATTAAGACCCGCAATCCTTCCTGCATCCTTAGTTGCCTGCCTCTGCGCATCCGAAAAATATGCAGGAACTGTGATTACAGCATCTGTCACTGCCTCACCAATATAGTCCTCTGCATCCTTTTTCAGCTTTCTGAGAATCATAGAAGAAATCTCAGGAGCTGAATACAGCTTTCCATCCACCTTTGCCCTGAAATCGCTTCCCATCTGTCTCTTTATTGAGAAAAATGTTCTATCCACATTGACTGCTGCCTGCCTCTTTGCAGCCTCTCCAACCAGTCGCTCTCCATTTTTTGTAAAAGCCACTACAGACGGAGTTGTTCTCTGACCCTCGCTGTTAGTTATGACTACCGGCTGATTGTTCTCCAATACTGCCACACAGCTGTTTGTTGTTCCTAAATCTATACCTATAACCTTGCCCATTTTATGCCTCACTGTTTACTAATGTTTATTTTCTGAATAGTTACATCTTAATAATACTTTATGCTTCGAAAATTCACTCGTCAAGGCATGAGGCTGTTATTTCAGAGAATGTTTATACTTTTAATTTTTAATACACAACATAACAACAAAGGCACCGCCGAAGCAGTGCCTTTGTTGATTAGTTTATAGGTTGGATTAAATGATAATTGAGGATTGCTTATTCACTTACTTCTTTTTGAGTAATCCGAGTAATCCACATGCAATGAAAGATCCGATTACTAATGCAACAAGATACATTAACGGATTTCCGATTGTAGGTACTACGAAGATTCCTCCGTGAGGTGCCATGAGTGTACATCCAAATGCCATTGAAAGTCCACCTGCCACTGCTGAACCAACTGCACATGCCGGAAGGACATGAAGCGGATCAGATGCTGCGAATGGGATTGCACCCTCTGTGATAAATGATAATCCCATGATAAAGTTCGTAGGTCCTGCCTTTCTCTCCTCTGCTGTGAACTTGTTCTTGAAGAAGATTGTTGCAAGAGCGATTGCGAGTGGTGGAACCATACCACCAATCATAACTGCTGCCATGATATTGTAGTTTCCGGCAGCGATTGAAGCTGTACCAAATACATAAGCGGCTTTGTTTACAGGGCCACCCATATCTATTGCCATCATTCCTCCGAGAAGTACTCCGAGAACTACTGCGCTTGCACCGTTAAGTCCATTAAGACCGTTGTTGATAGCTGTATTTAAAGCTCCGATTGGAGGCTCAACTACAAACTGCATTATAACGCCTATGAGGAATATACCAAGCAGCGGATAAAGAAGAACCGGCTTCACACCATCAAGACTCTCAGGAAGCTTAGAGAATATCTTCTTTAAGAGATTTACAATATATCCTGCAACGAAACCTGCAACCAGTGCTCCAAGGAAGCCTGATGTACCGTTTGCTGCGATTGAACCGCCTACGAAACCAACTGCAAGACCCGGACGGTCAGCAATACTCATAGCGATAAAGCCTGCAAGGATAGGAAGCATAAATCCAAATGCTGTTCCACCGATTCCCTTAAACAATGCTGCGCCCTGTGTAATAGTACCGAAATTTGCTCTCTGGTCAGCCGGCAGTGAATTAAGGTCAACACTGAATCCATCGATAAGGAACGCGATTGCGATAAGGATACCACCACCAACTACGAACGGAAGCATATGTGAAACACCGTTCATCAGATGCTTGTAAATCTGATGTCCAATGCTCTCCTTTCCACCAATAGATGAATGTGAAGCCTCTTTTTTACCTGATGCCTTAAATACAGGAGCATCACCGGCAGCAATTCTCTTTACGAGCTCCTCTGTCTTATTTATTCCGTCAGAAACCTGACACTCAATAACCTTCTTTCCGTCAAAACGGTCTGTAGGCACATTTGTATCACATGCAACGATAACACCGGTAGCCTTTGCAATCTCATCATCTGTGAGTACATTTTTAGCTCCGGCTGAGCCTCTTGTCTCAACCTTTACCTGATATCCCAGCTCCTTGGCCTTTTTCTCAATAGCCTCAGCAGCCATATAAGTATGGGCAATTCCTGTAGGACAGGCTGTAACTGCAACGATAAATACATCGTCCTTCTTCACCTCAACAGGTTCCTTTGCCTCCTTTGCAGCCTCCTTCTCATCCTTTGCCTTTTCAGCACTGTCGATGATATTTAAAAACTCATCAACTGAACCGGCATTGATAAGAGAATTTGTAAACTGCTCGTCCATCAGCATAACAGAGAGCTTGCTAAGCACCTGAAGATGCACATTATCCTCTGTGTTTGGTGCAGCGATAAGGAAAATAATCTTTGCAGGTGTACCATCGAGTGATTCAAAGTCAACCCCATCCTTTACAACCATTGCCGCAAGACCTGCTTT
>ENA-OQKT01000075-OQKT01000075.1-human-gut-metagenome-genome-assembly--contig:-NODE-75-length-17876-cov-3.377486_pt1 | contig 17876 bp, 21 predicted proteins | sample MGYA00242650_ERZ504801 | MGnify/ENA primary metagenome ERZ504801 (study PRJEB26092, sample SAMD00036396) | human gut metagenome | host: Homo sapiens | study: EMG produced TPA metagenomics assembly of...
ATTGAGCTGACTAATTTTTTTATTATATGAAATGAGGGTCAAAAGGTATTTTGCCCCTCATTTATGATTAATCAGATTACTACATGCTACGCATTCCCGTAATCTGACTACACCTCGAAATCCGCTAATTTCCTGCGTGCCCGCAGCAAATTACTACTTTCTCGGTGTAGTGCGGGTCACTAAGGTATACATCGAATTGCATGCAAGCATGCATCGATGATACCTTTTGACCCTTTAATCATTATATAGATATGTCTATCCAAGCAAAGCCTTATCAGAAGCAAATTCCTCGCCGGAAACCTCCTCAAACTTCATGAGCAGATCCTCCACAGTGAGGTTTTTCTTTTCCTCGCCTGAGATATTAAGGACAACCTGTCCGTTATTCATCATGATGAGTCTGTTACCGTGAGCGATGGCATCACGCATGTTGTGTGTGACCATCATGGCTGTCAGGCTGTTCTCCTTGATGATTTTGTCTGTGAGAGTGAGCACCTTTGCGGCTGTCTTAGGGTCGAGAGCAGCGGTGTGCTCATCCAAAAGCAGCACCTTCGGCTTCTGGAGTGAAGCCATGAGCAGTGTAACAGCCTGACGCTGTCCACCTGAGAGCAGACCGACCTTTGAGGTCATTCGATCCTCGAGTCCCAGATCAAGCTCCTTTAAAAGCTCGTGGAAGTGCTCCTTTTCAGCCTTTGTGATGCCCCAGCCAAGACCACGGCGCTTTCCGCGGCGCGCTGCAAGTGCGAGGTTTTCATCAATCTGCATGGTTGCGGTAGTTCCTGTCATTGGATCCTGGAACACACGTCCCAGAAATGATGCACGCTTGAACTCAGGGAGTCCTGTGACATCCACTCCATCAATGAGAATTGAACCATCATCAACAGGCCATGTGCCTGCAACGGCATTGAGCATGGTCGATTTTCCGGCACCGTTTCCACCGATAACAGTGACGAAATCGCCCTCCTCAAGCTTTAGATTTACACCATTAAGGGCATGCTTTTCATTGATTGTGCCCGGATTGAAGGTTTTATGTACGTTTCTAATCTCTAGCATTTATTTGCCCTCCTTTGTGTTAAGTGCTGCGGCAGAGCGCTTGCCGGCCTTTTTGAAGGAGGCCTTGCTCTTGCCCTTCAGGTAAGGCACTGCAAGGAAAATTGCCACGATGATTGCAGTGAAGAGCTTTAAGTCATCACTTGGCATCTGCAGCCACAGAACAATTCCGATTACAATGTAGTAAACGATTCCACCAAATATGACAAAGATAAGCTTTCCCATGAAATTCATGTGCTTTCCGAGGATTGCATCGCCGAGCACCTCACCGATGATAACGGCGGCAAGACCGATGACGATTCCACCACGGCCCATGTTTACATCGGAAAAGCCTGAGTACTGTGAAAGCAGGCCGCCTGAGAGCGCTACAATTGCATTTGAAAGCGCAAGACCGATGAGCTTCATGTTGTCGATGTTGATACCTTGAGCCTTGCTCATTGCAGGGTTGCAGCCTGTGGCACGGATAGCAGAGCCCTGCTCTGTTCCGAAATACCAGTAAAGCACCGCGATAATTACAACCGAGAAAATCACACCGACAATTATCGCATGTGTCAAGTTAACGTGATGAAAGCACCAGATTATATTTATCTGCGCTAAGTGCCTGGTTGGCGTGGCGCTGCATGATATTTAAGTTGATAGAGTAGAGAGCTATCTGTGTAAGGATTCCTGCCAGAATCGGAGGAATGCCGAGCTTTGTATGTAAAAGACCTGTGCAGAGTCCTGCGAGCAGACCGGCAATACATGCGCAAAGCAGTGAAACCCAGATATTGTAGCCGTTAATCGTCATCATAACGGTTACGGCACCACCTGTTGCAAATGAGCCATCAACCGTCAGATCTGCGAAGTCCAGCAGTCTGAAGGTGATATAAACACCGAGTGCCATGATACCCCAAATCAGACCCTGGGCTATATTGCCCGGAAGGGCATTGGTGAATGCAACCGGATTTAAGGTTGCAAAATAATTCATTAGAATCATTTTATTAAATACCTCCATAGTGCAGCTGTTTATTCAGCTGAGATTTCCTCATAGCCGTCCGGAACTGTGATTCCAAGCTCCTTGGCGCGGTCCGGAAGGTACTCCTTAGTGAACTTAGGAGCGCTCTTAACTTCCATAGTTTTGACGTCTGTACCATTTACAAGGATATCGTAAGCCATCTCACCTGTTGTGTATCCAAGGTCATAGTAGCTGATAGAAAGTGTTGCCACACCACAGCCCTTAGCGATTCCTTCCTCGCCGGCGAAGATAGGTTTCTTAGCCTGTGAAGCTACATTGTTGATAGCCTCTGTACATGAAGCAGCAGTGTTGTCAGTTGGGATGTAGATTGCATCAGATGCATCACATGCGCTCTGTGTTACTGCAGCAACATCATTTGAATCAGAGAAGGTGTACTCTTTTACAGTGTATCCCTCGTCCTCAAGGTATTTGGTAATAGTTGTTGACTGGTAGATACTGTTTGGCTCAGATGAGCAGTAGATGATACCGATGTTCTTTGCATCCGGGAAGAGCTCCTTGATGCATTTAGCCTGCTCATCGAGTGGAGCGAGGTCTGTTGTACCTGAAATATTCTTTCCTGTAGTGCCTGACCAGTCTGACATATCAAGAGCTGTAGCGTAGTCTGTGATAGATGTTCCGAGAATCGGAATAGAGTCTGTAGCTGCTGAAGCGGCCTGAAGAGCTGCTGTAGCATTTCCAAGGATAAGGTCATAGTCGTTGGTGACGAACTTGGTGCAGATTGTAGAGCATGTAGAAGCATCTCCTGCGGCATTCTGCTCGTCAAATGAGACATCGTCTCCGAGCTTGTCCTTTAATGCATCCTCAAAGCCCTTTGTAGCGGCATCGAGAGCCTCGTGCTGTACGAGCTGGCAGATACCTACCTGATATTTGGCATCTGAGTTCTTACCTGACTGTGTGCCACCGTTTGCTGAACCGGAATCTCCGCATCCGGCAAGTCCAAGAACCATTGTTCCGGCAAGAACAAGTGAAGCTAAAATTTTAGATCTCTTTTTCATGATAATTCCTCCTTTTATCAGCGCTTTAAAGCGTTGATGTATCAATTAGGTAAATTATATTCACTTATTAATGAGAAGTCAAGAGAAGATGAGGAAAAAGTAGGGTTTAATATATATAAATGATGGATAATAGGCTATAATTGAAAATAAACATAGCATCAACAAAACAGTAAAGGAAGAAAACACTTTGATAAATATAGCGATATGTGACGATGATTTAGTCTTTGCGTCAAAAATGGAAGCAATATCTTAAAAAGTGGAGCTTATGGTCTCCATTTGTTTCGCTGTGGTTAGGGAGCTGTTTTGTGGATTTCAGCGGTTTCAGCTACTTTTTTGGAGAATTTTCCGGCTGTTTCGCTGGGATTGGGGAGCTGTTTTGTGGATTTCAGCGGTTTCAGCTACTTTTTTGGGGATTTTTCCGGCTATTTCGCTGTGGTTAGGGGAGCTGTTTTAGAAATTTCAGCGGTTTCAGCTACTTTTTTCCAGAATTTTTCCAGTTTTTTGGACTGGATTGGGGAGCTGTTTTTAGAAGTTTTTATGGATTACAGCTACCTAAGGCCTGTCAGCTATCAACATATGGCTATTGTACACTATGCTAATTTAGTGTGGGGATATTATGCTAAAGAATAAAAATGATGGTTCATACTGGATTTGTGGAGAAGGTGTTGGCACAGAGCAAAAAACTGTTTCAGGGGGAAGCTGATTATACGGTTACATGCAGCAGTAAATTTGTGCCATATGAATTTCCTGCAAATGAATTTTCAAAATAAAATATGGCTGAAAGTAAAAATCCCCGGTAGTAACTACCGGGGATTATCTGTCTATTCAGCTATAACCTTGGCAAATTTCTTTTTACCACGTCTGATAATGAGACCCTCACCCTTGAAATCGTCGAGAGTGTATTTGGTAGAGATATCAGTTACCTTCTCATCTGCAACGGAAACACCGCCCTGCTGGATATTTCTGCGGCCGTCTCCTCTTGAATCGCAAAGTCCTGCTCTTACGAGAACAGAGATGATATCAAGCTCTCCGTCAGGGAAGTCCTCAGCTGTAACGGTAACTGTAGGCATATTTGTATTGTTGGCTCCGCCTGCGAAAAGTGCATGGCTTGCCTCTTTAGCCTTTGCGGCTTCCTCCTCACCGTGAACAAGCTTTGTAAGCTCGAATGCCAGGATTTCTTTAGCTTCATTGAGCTGTGCGCCCTCCCAGCTTTCCATCTTGTCAATCTCTTCGAGAGGAAGGAAGGTGAGCATTCTGATACATTTAAGAACATCGGCATCAGAAACGTTTCTCCAGTACTGGAAGAACTCAAAAGGTGTTGTCTTGTTAGGATCAAGCCATACTGCACCTGACTGTGTCTTGCCCATCTTCTTGCCCTCAGAGTTTAGGAGCAGATTGATTGTCATAGCGTATGCGTCTTTTCCAAGCTTACGTCTGATAAGCTCTGTTCCACCGAGCATGTTGCTCCACTGGTCGTCTCCACCGAACTCCATGTTGCAGCCGTATTTCTGGAAAAGTGTGTAGAAATCGTAGCTCTGCATGATCATGTAGTTAAACTCAAGGAAGGAAAGACCCTTTTCCATACGCTGCTTGTAGCACTCAGCTGTAAGCATACGGTTTACTGAGAAATGAGCACCAACCTCGCGGAGCACATCCACGTAGTTTAAGTCCATCAGCCAGTCAGCGTTGTTTACCATGATAGCTTTTCCCTCGCCAAAGTCGATGAAGCGGCTCATCTGTTTCTTGAAGCACTCTACGTTGTGGTTGATAGTCTCTGTTGTCATCATCTGGCGCATATCTGTACGTCCTGATGGATCACCGATCTGTGCGGTACCTCCACCGATAAGCACGATAGGCTTGTTTCCGGCCATCTGAAGTCTCTTCATAAGGCAAAGAGCCATGAAATGTCCAACGTGAAGGCTGTCTGCTGTAGGATCAAAGCCGATGTAGAAGGTAGCCTTTCCGTTGTTTATAAGCTCTTTGATTTCTTTTTCGTCTGTTACCTGCGCGATAAGGCCGCGGGCAACTAATTCGTCATAAATTGTCATGATTTTCCTCCTGATAAGATGAATCTGTATTCTGAAAAATAAAATATCCCCCTCATCCATTTAAGGACGAGGGGGATTTCTCGCGTTACCACCTTAATTTGCATCCTGCTCGCACAGGAATGCCTCCGTGAGTTGTCACACATTATTCGACATATATTATATAGTGAAAATAGCCGATTCTGCTAACACTCCGGCACTATAACGTGTGCCAATACGTTGCGGCTTATTAATCGAACCGGCGATATTTAACCATCCGGTATGACGTTCGGTGCAAAGCTCCGGGATGTATTCCAGATCTGTTTCCTTGCGCCTCTCACCTGCCGGCAGCTCTCTGTAAGTATTGCAGAAATGTACTTGTTCCCATCAAAGCCTGTTGAAATGTAATTGTGCTTCAATTGACGATATTATAGCTGTTTAAGAAGGGGTTTGTCAAGGGTGCAAAAAGCGGTGTATGAAAAGTATGAAAAGCTTTTTAAATATTGCGCTCTGACCTATGGTGATGTATACTTTGAATAACAAACAAACTTTGGTTATGAAAGGAAGAAAAAATGAGCACATATTATACTATTATGAGTATGATTGACGGCTTTGAGTCGTTTATCAATCTGGCAGTTATGGTACTGACAATTATTGCATCATGGATTATGTATGCAAAGGCAGGAGAGCACGGCTGGGCGGCTATTGTACCGTTTTACAGCTCATACGTCAGATTTAAGATTGCAGGGAAAAAGAAGCTGTTCTGGGGATATCTTGTGGCTACTATCGGAATTATAGTGGGATGTATTATATTGATGTATGAGATTATTGCATCAGGATTTTCTGTTATGACATCCGATTATATGGGATCGTATTATGATTCTACCTATGGATATGGTGTAAGCAGTATCGGAAATCACATGGGCATGCTGATATTTGCAGTTATTCTGATTATTGCAGCAATGATTGCGGCAGCGGTTATGAATATCCTCTGCTGTGTCGGACTGTCACATGCGTTTGGCAAGGGAGCAGGATTTGCCTGCGGACTTATATTCCTCAATGTGATTTTTGTCTGTATTATTGCCTTCAACAAAAAAATTGTTTATGTGGGAAACGGATATAGTAATAATAACTACTATAATCCATACGGTTCAAACGGATACGGTCAGCAATATGGTCAGAACATGTACGGAAACGGAGCAAATCAGCAGTACGGCCAAAACATGTACGGAAACGGAGCAAACCAGCAGTACGGTCAGAACATGTACGGAAACGGCGCAAATCAGCAGTACGGTCAGAACATGTACGGAAACGGCGCAAATCAGCAGTACGGTCAGAACATGTACGGAAATGGGGCAAACCAGCAGTACGGTCAGAACATGTACGGAAACGGAGCAAACCAGCAGTATGGTCAGAATCCGTATGGCACAGCACAGGGCGGGGATGCTCAAAATTCCTACGGTACATCACAACAGCAGTCATGGAATGATGAGTATAACAACAAAGATTACGAATAAATAATAAGAATAAAGCACATGAATAAAAACTATAAATAAATGTTATAGTACAAATTTGTATCATTCTCTTGACATATAGTGTCAGAGGGCTATAATACAAAACAAGATTTAAATAAATATGTTCACCAAAATTCGTTGATGAGAACAAGGTCCGATTTGTATTTATTTTCAGAGAGCCTGTGGGCGGTGCGAACAGGTAATGGTCAGATTGGAATATCCTCTCTAAGAAGCGGGCTGAAAGCATTAAGTGTGTCTGTAAACCTCGCCGGTGTCCACCGTTATATGGAAAGCATATGCTGGTATGCAGAGTGTCACAGTAATACACTGTGGAATCAGGGTGGTAACGCGGATTATTTCGTCCCTTTTCAGATTATGTCAATCTGGAAAGGGATTTTTTAATTCCATAAAAGAGTTTTAGTGAGCAGAAAAATGTTAAGGAGGCTTACAATGAAAGCATTACAAAAAGTAAGTAAATTTTTATCAGACTACACATCGATAGTTGTCATAGCAATCGCCGTAGTCACATTTCTGGTTCCGAATCTGATGGCCTGGGTAAATCAGATGCTGTTTGTGGATCCGGTATCCAACAAGTTCACATGTCAGTCAATCATTATAGGAATCATCATGTTTAGTATGGGACTTACACTTACGACACAGGATTTCAAGATACTTGCACAGAGACCATTTGATATATGTGTAGGTGCAATCGCACAGTATCTTATCATGCCGTTTCTCGCATTTGGTATCTCAAAGGCATTGAATCTGCCTGACGGAATCGCACTTGGACTTATCCTCGTAGGCTGCTGTCCCGGTGGTGTTTCTTCAAACATTATGTCATACCTCTGCGGTGGTGATGTGGCATTCTCAGTTGGAATGACAACAGTTTCCACATTGCTCTCACCATTTATGACACCGCTTCTGGTATCATTTCTTGCAAGCGGAACACATGTCTCAATCAAGGCGCTTCCGATGTTTGTGTCAATCATTGAGACTGTAATCTTTCCTGTAGCGGTTGGATTTTTACTCAACTACCTGCTTGGAAAGAAAAAGGCATTTGCCGAGGCTCAGAAGGTTATGCCGGGTATTGCGGTGCTTGGTCTTGCATTCGTTGTAGGTGGTGTTGTATCATCACAGGGCTCAAAGTTCTTTACATCAGGAGTAGTAATTTTTGCGGCAGTTCTGTTACATAACGGACTTGGATATCTGCTCGGATACGGTGCAGGAAAGCTGGTAGGCATGAACACAGCCAAGAAGAGAACCATCTCTATCGAGGTTGGTATGCAGAATGCAGGTCTTGCCACAAACCTTGCCACCACTACAGCACAGTTTGCTTCAACACCTGAATCAGCCATCATCTGTGCAGTGTCATGTACATGGCATTCAATCTCAGGCACACTGCTTGCCGGAGCCTTTGCATTAAAGGACAAAATGGCTGCTAAAAAGGCAGAAGAAGCCGCTGAGACAAAGACAGCATAAAGAGAATGAATACCTATTATAACCGATTGGTAAATTAAACAAAAATTATAGAAATTAAAAATAAATTATGTATAAAATATTTATTGAAATTTGACTAAAAAAAGAGTAAACATAATATATAAATAAAATTAAGATAAACAAAAGAAAGAGGTAATAATATGAGTGGAATCTTAATGATGGTAATAGCCATTGTTGTGCTCGGTGGAGCATACTTATTATATGGCCGTTATCTGCAAAAACAAATGGGGCATTGATCCAAATGCCAAGACTCCTGCCTACGAGATGGAGGACGGAGTGGACTATGTACCAGCCGATACCAATGTAGTATTCGGACATCAGTTTGCATCTATAGCAGGTGCAGGCCCAATCAACGGACCAATTCAGGCAGCTATTTTCGGATGGCTTCCGGTTCTGCTTTGGATATTAATTGGTGGTGTATTCTTTGGAGCTGTTCAGGACTTTGCATCTATGTACGCTTCAGTTAAGAACAAGGGTCGTACAATCGGTTACATCATCGAGGAGTACATCGGTAAATTAGGAAAGAAATTATTCCTGTTATTCTGCTGGCTGTTCTGTATACTTGTTGTTGCAGCTTTCGCAGATGTCGTAGCCGGAACCTTCAATGGCTTTGCTGCTGATAAAGCAGGCGAGGTTACAAAGGTTGTAGCCAACGGAGCAGTTGCAACTACATCAATGCTTTTCATCATAGAAGCAGTTGCACTTGGTTTCTTCCTTAAATACTCTAAGTTCAACAAATGGATTAACACACTTGTTGCAATCGTATTACTTATAGTAGCTATAGCACTGGGACTCAATTTCCCAATGTATTTAAACCTTAGCGTATGGCACATAATTATATTTGCATATATACTTATAGCCAGTGTTACACCTGTATGGGCACTGCTTCAGCCACGTGATTACCTTAACAGCTACCTGTTAATCTTCATGATCGTAGGTGCGGTAATCGGTGTATTTGTTGCAAATCCTGCTTGTAACCTTGATGCTTTCACAGCATTTGCAATCCCTGATGCAAACGGAAACCCACAGTATCTGTTCCCAATCTTATTCGTAACAATCGCCTGTGGTGCAGTTTCAGGTTTCCATTCACTTGTATCATCAGGTACTGCATCTAAGCAGATAAAGAATGAGAAGAACATGCTTCCTGTTTCATTCGGTGCCATGCTTATGGAGAGTATGCTTGCAATCCTTGCACTTATCGCAGTAGCATCATTCGGTAAGGGAGAGGCAGCAGCTCAGGGACTTACAACACAGCCACAGATTTTCGCAGGAGCTATCGCAAACTTCCTGTCAGTACTCGGTTTACCACACTCACTTGTGTTCACACTGATTAACCTTGCTGTATCAGCCTTCGCTCTGACATCACTTGATTCAGTAGCCAGAGTCGGACGTCTGTCATTCCAGGAGTTCTGGCTTGATTCAGACACAGATGATGACAATATGAGTCCATTTGTCAAGCTGATGACAAACAAATACTTTGCAACAATCATCACACTGGTACTTGCATTCCTGCTTACAAAGGTAGGCTATGCAGAGATATGGCCACTGTTTGGTTCAGCTAACCAGCTCTTATCAGTACTTGCACTTGTTGCCTGCGCAGTATTCTTAAAGAAGACAAAGCGTCAGGGCTGCATGCTCTGGATTCCAATGGTATTCATGATGGCAGTTACATTTACTGCACTTGGCATGACAATCTACAAGCTTACAAAGGCATTATTCTCTGTAGGACTTGACCTTGGAAATTCATTACAGCTTATATTTGCAGTATTACTGCTCATCCTTGGTGTACTTGTTGCAATTCAGGGTGTGAAGAAGCTCTGTGAGAAATCAGAAAGCAAGAAAGCTGCAGCTTAAAATGAGATAGAAGTTGCAATTAATAGAAATCAAAAGTCTCAGAATCCGCTTAATAAGCGAGTTCTGTGACTTTTTTATGTGAGGATGATGAATAAAAGAAGTGAAAAGGGAGCCTGATATCAGGCTCCCAATTCTCTGTCCTTTCCCATGAAAAATACTGCTAAAGATTCCGGACCAACATGGCTTCCGGTGCAGAAATCATAGGTGGTATTTATCACATCGCGCACCTTTATGCGCTTTTTAATCTGTTCAATCACATAGAGCGAATCCTCATATGCGTCAGCATGTGCCACTCCGATAATCTGATTTTCAGGGTCTGTAATGTTGTCGCATAACAGATTGACAAGCTCATTTAATACGGCTTTTCGGCCACGACATTTTCTGAACTGTACAATATATCCGTCCTTGCTGCCCCTTAGGATAGGCTTGATGCTTAGCATGTTGCCAACCAAAGCGGTGGTTCCGCTTAATCTGCCGGTTCTTGCAATATACTTTAAATTGCCCACGGTAAACACACCGTTTAATCTGGCAGGATAGGTCTCTATTGTGTCAGCCACCTCATCAAAGCTCATGCCCTTCTCACGCATTTCGCTGGCGTATATTGCGAGAAGTCCCTGTCCGAGGGAAGCATTTAATGAATCCACCAGGCGTATTTTTCTGCCGTTACTGCAATCATCAAGGACAGCATCGGCTGCGACACGGGCTGAGTTGTAGTTGCCGCTTATGTTTTTACTTAGGGAGAAATACAGGACATCCTTGTCTGCCTCAATGATTTCCCTGAAGGTATCCTCAAAGATTCCGCTGCTGATAAGTCCGGTCTTTACCTCGGCACCTTCTCTTATCGCGTCATAGTATTCCTTACCCTTTGCCCGCTCCTGTTCCGGTGTGAGGTCAGGCTCAAAGCAGGTCATTTCCTTTCCGTTGACAAGGTTTACAAATGATAGCACCTTGATTTTATATTTTTTTACATAGCTCTGCAGGAATGTTTGCCGCAGAGTCAACAATTATTTCAAACATATTTACCCTCGTATTTCTATAATAATGATATGATGGTCAAAAGGTATTTTGCCCCTTTAATCATAATAATTGGTTAACTGTAGTTATGCATCACATATCTTGCAATTATATGCCATTAATATATGTGGTTGCAAAGGATAGTATATGTAGTTTTTGATACTATGTCAATGACTTTTGCCATGTTTAGTAAAAATTTAGAATATTTAGATAGAGTTATCAGGGATGTAGTGTTATAGTAGAAATAATAGATATATAGATTCAATGAAACAGAGGAAAAATATGAGTGATATAAAATTAGGCTGTCACGTAGGCATGGCAGGAAAAGATATGTTTCTGGCATCAGCCAGGGAAGCAGCGTCATATGGCGCGAATGTGTTTATGCTCTACACCGGGGCACCACAGAACACGAGAAGAAAGGAAATCTTTGAGCTCAACATAGACGCAGGCTGGGAATATGCACATGAGCATGGGATAAATGAGATAGTGGTCCACGCGCCATACATCATAAATCTGGCAAACACCGTAAAGCCTGAGACGTACGAGCTGGCAGTGGAGTTTCTGGAAAAGGAGATAGTAAGGACTGCGGCAATGAAGAGCCGCATACTGGTGCTGCATCCGGGAAGTCATGTAAATGCCGGTGAGCAGGCTGGAATCTCACAGATTGTAAAGGGACTTAACACAGTGCTCAATCAGAATGATGACGATGTGTTTATCGCACTTGAGACGATGGCAGGAAAGGGCAGTGAAATAGGCCGTTCCTTTGAGGAGCTTAAGGCAATCTATGATGGAGTGGACAGGAAGGAAAGGCTGCGTGTCTGCTTTGATACGTGCCATGTAAATGATGCAGGATACGATATTGTGAACCATTATGATGAGGTTTTTGCAGAGTTTGACAGGGTGATAGGGCTTGAGCAGATAGCGGTATTTCATTTGAATGACAGCTTAAATCCTCTCGGAGCACACAAGGACAGGCATGCAAATATAGGCAAGGGAACCATCGGCTATGATACACTGCACCGCCTGGTGCATGATGAGACCTTTGCAAATGTACCAAAGATTCTGGAAACACCATGGCTTTGTGAGGAGGGCTCTGCGAAGAAGACTATTCCTCCTTATAAAGAGGAAATTGAATGGCTTCTTAAATAAGAAGGTGGCTAAAAATTTATGGAGAGGTTTGGCATTACAGACAGTAAGATAATGGAGGCATAACAGATGAAGGAAAAAACCTACGAGGGAACTAAAAAAACACAGAATGGTTTAAAGAGAATGTTTTTTTCAGCGCTTGCGATATTATTGCAGGCAGTTTTCATGGTCTATATGTTTACAAGGCTAAATGAATATGCGGCAGCGATAAATACGACCACAAGCGTCCTGGCAATCATACTTGTGCTCGGACTGTACAATCGTGAGCAGACCGCATCCATGACTACACCATGGATTATACTGATACTGGCATTTCCGATAATGGGAGTGTCACTTTACCTGTTAGTCGGACTAAACGGCGCACCGAATAAGATGCGTGCACGGTTTGAAGAGGTGGATTCCATGCTTCTTCCATGTCTGCCTGAAAACGCAGACATACTATCCGATATGTATGAAAAGGTGCCACAGGCAGCGGGAATTTCAACATACCTGGCCAAAAAATGCACTATATCCGGTATATCAGAACACGGATGTGACATATTATGATCAGGCGTCAAAGGGACTCGAAGCGCAGCTTAGCGATTTATCAAAGGCCAGGAAATTTATTTTCATGGAGTATCACGCCATAGAGGACAAGGAATCGTGGCACCGTATCCAGAAGGTGCTCACGGAGCGCGTGCAGGCAGGAGTCGAGGTAAGGGTGTTTTATGATGATATGGGCTCAATCTTTTTCATAGACAGGGATTTCTCGGAAAAGATGGAGAAGCTTGGCATCAAATGCAGGGTGTTCAACCCGGTTGCACCTGCCTTTAACATGTTTTTAAACAATCGTGACCATAGAAAAATCACGGTAATTGATGGAAAAATCGCATATACCGGCGGCTATAATCTGGCAAATGAGTACTTCAACGTGACACACCCATACGGAATCTGGAAGGATACGGGAATCAGGCTCGAGGGAGATGCTGTCAAGTCGTTTACCATCGCATTTCTCGAGATGTGGAATGCATCAGAGCGCAAGGTACCGCGCGAGGTGGATGTATCGCAATATCTGCTACACTATGATTATGAGGCAAAACAGAGTGGATTTATCCAGCCATATGCAGACAGCCCTCTCGATAACGAGCAGGTGGGTGAGGATGTCTATATCAGCATGGCAAACAAGGCACAGCGTTATTGCTGGTTTATCACGCCTTACCTTATCATTACCGATGAGATGAGCCATGCGCTGACACTTGCCGCCAAGCGTGGAGTTGACGTGCGCATCATCACGCCGGGCATACCTGATAAGAAACCAATATACAGCGTTACACGCTCCTTCTACAACCAGCTTGTGAAGCATGGTGTGAGAATTTTTGAGTGGACACCGGGATTTTGCCATGCAAAGATGAGTGTGGCAGACGATATAATGGCAACCTGCGGTACCATAAATCTCGACTACAGAAGCCTTTATCATCACTTTGAAAATGGCTGTTTTATGGCGGATTGTGAAGTGGTGCATGAAATCAGGGATGATTTTATCAGGCTTTTCGCTGAGTCAGCGGAGGTGACGGAGAAGTACAGGACCGGAAGAAGTGCAAGACGAAGGCTGGGGCAGTCAATTATGCGGCTGTTTGCAGGGCTATTGTAGACGGAAAGTGGATTAAAATACAAGTAATTGAAGGTAAAAAATCACATAACTGCACTTGAACAGTTAATAAACTAAGTTTTATTTAGGAAGTGAGAGCATATGAGTGATTACGACAGCAAAATCATCAGAAAGCAGATAAGAGTGTACGGCTCGGTGCAGGGAGTAGGTTTCCGCTACAGAACAGAGCACGCGGCTGAAAGCGTTGGCGCAACAGGCTGGGTGAGAAATGACCCTGACGGCTCGGTATTTATGGAAATACAGGGCACAGAGGAGCAGATAGACAGGGTATTTGCAATGGTGAGTCAGGGTACTTATGTAAATATAGAGAAAATGGATGCCAAATCAATACCGGTGGTTGAGGATGAGCGGGGATTTCATACGAGAGAATCGCTTGGAGACTTCTGGGGACTATGGCACAGATAAACGGAGGCATCATATATGTTTTTTATGATGGGAATAACGGACGGCAGGAAGGACTTTGACTTCAATCAGGTCATTACCTGCGATGAATGTGGCAGGTATGGCAGGTATCAGGTGTATATGACATACATGGTGCTGTCACTGTTCTTTATTCCGTGTTTTAAATGGAACAGGCACTACTATGTGCAGACCACATGCTGTAATGCGCTTTACGAGCTTGATCCGGAAATAGGACGCAGGATAGCAAGAGGCGAGGACGTGGAGATATTGCCACAGCATTTGAAGCGTGTAAATCCGCAGTATGGTTACGGCTTTGAAAATGGAAGTGGAAACACAATAAAAAGATGCAGCAATTGTGGATATACAACTACAGAGGACTTTGAATTCTGCCCAAAATGCGGCAGGAGGCTGTAATGTGTTTCACGTTCTAATGATAATATGCTTTTACGAATCGACTGCAATAAGGCAGAGGATGGAGCATAGAAAGAGTTTAACAAAATCGGTATTTGACGATTTGGTGGTAAAAATTATTCCTCTTCAACAAGTTTCACAAAATCATCTGGCAGAATTATCTTTGTTCCACCTGCCTGATAATCTTTTATATTTCTTGTGACAATATAATCCATATCTTTTCTGGATGCCACCTTTTCAACAACTGCATCCTCATAGTCACTGATTGCAGATGCAAGTGCATCCATGCAGTCATCCGCTGTAACCTCTAATATTCCAGTCAATGAATAAAGCTTTCCCATTATCATCTTTGCTGCTTCTATGTTATGCAAATGTTTCCTTATAAGATAATAGATGTCTGTTGCTGAACTTGCAGTAATGTACATTTCGATTGTATGATTTGCTGCCATAAGAAATATTTCTTCTGCACTTTTATTCCATGGCTCTCTTGAAGTCAGGGCATCTATTATCACATTTGTATCTGCAAGAATCCTCATCTATTTTGCACCAAGCCTTTCTTCTTTTGCTTCATTCAGGTCTGCATCCTTTGGTAAGATTCCAAACAGGGATTTTGCTACTTCTACTCTGTCCTGATGTGGATTTGTCAGTTTTGCCACTACCTTTCCGTTCTTTGTGATAAAAACATCTTCTTTTGCAGATAATAATAAATATTTTCCAAGATTATTTTTCAATTCAGTTGCTGTAATTGACATATCACCACTTCCTTTCTTCGTACTATTATTATACTCATTTTGTACGATTTTATCAATGTATTTAGCTGGAAAATATTACTCGGTGTACTAGTTGTATCCTCCACATTATTATCCGGGGGATATTTGATGAGCAGCTTTTTTATGTGTTTCACCAAATTCAAAATGTGCATTGAACGCTCTTGCCATTGACAATCCTATGGAGTATGCCCGGTTGGTCTTGGATAACGAGATGCAGGCTTGGGTGGATTAGGAAGATAGTTTAGATATATGGTAAATCAATCGCCTATTAGTGAGACAATAATTATTTTTACACAAACCAGCTTATTCGTGGTAGAATAAAACCACAGATAAGCTGGTTGTTTGTTTTAAAAGGAGAATCTTATGAAAACCAAACAACCGGAACTAAACAAAATCACAGCACTCTACGAGAGATTATCCCGTGATGATGAGCAAAGCGGTGACACAAAGCACCGGCGGTTATGAAAAGAAGGACAAAAACGGTAATCCTACAGGAAAGTACACCAATGCACAGGACAATTACACCTGCTCCACTTACAGTAAAGCAAAGAACAAAGTGAATTGGAATTATTAGTAGATGCTTTAGAAAATGAAATTTAGGAGGAAAACACATGGAAACCTGGTATTACGATGTAGTGTCCATAGACGGAGACTATGCAAATCTAAAGAGATGCGATATTGAATCAGACGATCTGAAGCTTGTGGCAAGGGCACTGCTCCCACCAGAGATTATGGAGGGAAGCAGGCTGAAATACGAGCTGATGCAATATGAGATAATTTAGTAACATATAACCTTGAAGTAGGAGATGTTAAGAATGCAGCAGAAATCTACGCAAAAAATACTGCTATTTAGTGTAGCAGCACAAAAAGTGGAAAAAATAAAAGTCCTGTGCAAAACTCTTGGAATATCGGTGCAACAGGTGGAAAAATCAGATTACGGACAGAAGCTCGGTGCGATAGCAGGAATAACCGGATTCAAAAAGGATGGTTCAAGGTATAGCGGAGCCGATTTCCCGGCGGAGCTTCTGGTCTTTTCAGGTATTAATTCATCACAAATGGATATCTTTCTGGCGGAATATAAGAAGGCGGGAATCGAACCAATCGGATGTAAGGCCGTCGTGACACCTGATAATGTATTTTGGAGTGCCGATAAGCTGTTTCGGGAGATATTCAGAGAGCACTTGTTTATGAGCAGGTAAATTGTAAACGTAATTATAAAATGAAAGAAAAACCTCTATCGTGCAATTTCTAATAATTTTTTCTTTATATTTGTAAGATAACTTCTACTTACAGGAATGGTAACGTTATTTGGCAAAAAAAGTTCATTAATTCTTAGAGATAAAACTTTATTGATATTAACAATATAAGATTTGTGAGCTCGAATAAAAAAAACTGGGAGTCGTTTTGATATTTCATTTAAAGAAGTTCTTTGGACAAATACATTTGATGTAGTATGAAGGATTACATCATGTCCATTTTTTTCTATATACATTATATCATTGTAAGGTATGCTAATAATATCGTTGCCCTTGTGATAATAATAAAATTCTCGACTAAATAAATGAATAAATTTATCGAGACAATTATTTATTGTGCCATAGTTAATTGGTTTTAAAAGATAGTTGAATGCTTGAACATCATAACCATCAAATACATATTCCTTAAATGCAGTAAGAATATAATAATACCTGTGTAACCGCTTTCTCTGAGCTGTTTGCATGCATCAATTCCGGTGAATGAGTTATTGCAATTTAATTCGATATCAGAAAAGAATAAATCACATTTTAGAGTAGGTAGGGATTTAATAAATTTTTTATATGAATTAAGCCAAATAATATTTATTAAAATCCCTGTGTTAGCTGCCCATTTTTTTATTGAGTCTGAGAGTGTTATGAAATCACTTTCATTATCTTCAAGAATTGTGATGTTAATAATCATTAATTATCCTCCAATCAATTATCTAAAGGAAATAAAATAGAAACTGAGAAAATCTCAGTGCCGGGATCAAATTCTATGATGCCATTATATTTTTTTACAATCTCATTAATCCTTTTTATTCCGATGCCATGTTCGTTTTTATTAGAAGTTTTTGTGGTTAAAAGGTTGCCATTTCCTCCATAAAGGTATATACCATTTGAACTATTTGATATAAATAGTAGTAGCATATTGTTATATGGTTTAATTTCAATTTGAAGTCTACGTTTAGTTATGTCTAACTTACAGTTGGCTTCTATTGCATTATCAAGTAAATTACTAATTAATGAACACAAATCCATATCTGAAATGTTATAATTAGCTGGAAAATGAATCTGATGTTTTATAGAAATATTATTATCTAGTGCTTTCGAGAGTTTTGCTGTCATAATACAGTCAATGGGGATTATTCCAGTTGAGATTGTATATGATGTCCTTTCTATAGAGTTATTTATCTGATATATGTATTTTAAGGCGTCAGAATTTTTTCCGTTTTCTACAAGTTTATATAGAATGCTCATATGGTTCATGATGTCATGTTTAAATACCCTAAGACTATGGGTGG
>ENA-OQKT01000082-OQKT01000082.1-human-gut-metagenome-genome-assembly--contig:-NODE-82-length-17185-cov-2.422382_pt1 | contig 17185 bp, 14 predicted proteins | sample MGYA00242650_ERZ504801 | MGnify/ENA primary metagenome ERZ504801 (study PRJEB26092, sample SAMD00036396) | human gut metagenome | host: Homo sapiens | study: EMG produced TPA metagenomics assembly of...
CAGCAACCTTTGCTCCATTTTTTATCAAATATAGAATAATCGTAATCCGGTTCTGGTCCATAATTAATTTCCTGTGCAAATTCTTTAATACATTTTCTGCTATATAATCTCATACCAGATGTTGGATCATTTATTTTTACTCCAGTTGTCAGTTTTATCGCTGTGGATATAAGTCTACTTCCCAACATTCTAGCAGAAATAGGCTTTTTTTCATCCACAAATCTTGAACCAATAACAATATCATAGCCTTCATCAAGCTTCTTTAGCATTTTGTCGATATATTCAGGTAAATGCTGTCCATCTGCGTCAAACTGAATAAAGCAATCGTAACCTTTTAAATAAGCATATTTTGCTCCCGCCTGAAATCCTCCTGCCAATCCAAGATTTATTGGCAAATCAATTATATTATATTTATTTTTTTCACAAACTGAGTATGTGCTATCCTTTGAGCCATCATTTACAATAACATAATCAAATTGTGAATAATTTTCTTTAATATTATTCACAACTTCTTCTATACTTTCTTCCTCATTATACGCTGGGATTACTATTAATAGCCGATTCATATCTACACCTTACTTTCTATACATTGTTTTCTTTTTCACTAAGAGAATATATTTTTGTTAAGACCTTTGCAACCGGTCTATTCCAAAATTTTAAAAACATCTCATAATCCTCTTTACTTCTTAAATTATCTCCTATTACTGCTGATGTTTCCGACTCTTCATGAATTCTGTGTGCCATTAATATTTCATTACAATATAAAAACTCCCCCTCTGCTCTAGATATTCTTTCCCATGTTTCCCAATCAACATTACTTCTAAAACCTGTTTTAAATAACGGTTCATAATCACATAAAGCTTCCTTTGAATATGTAACAGAAGGACAGCAAATTGCATTTCCAAGTCTTATAGCACTTCTCTTATTTTTAATTCTGTATGCCTTGTCATGATTCCTTAAATTCTTTAACATTATCCTTTTCAGTTTCAAATTAAACCCATTGTCAGAAAAATTTCCATTAATGAGCTCCGAGTAATCTGAAAACGCGATTAAAGCATGTGGATATTTATCAAATGTATTTATAATTTCAGTTGAATAATTTTCTCTATAAATATCATCCTGATGTGCTATTGTTATATATTGCGCATCAGAGCATGAATATGCAAAATTCCAATCTCCCGCAATTCCCTTTTCACCTTTATTAACGAACATCTCAATCTGATATTTATTACATAAATTTTCAATATAGTTGTTCGGTGTTGATGTTGCTAACTTAATATTTGATTTTTTTTTCTGTTTTTTCAATGAAATTATGCAATCTTCTAAATATTTACTTTCTTTATATGCACAAATCACAAACTCATGTTTTATCATTTTTCCTCCCTATAACATTTTGATTAAAATATACTGATATATGCACCACATTGAAACGCTTTGCATAATTATCATTACAATATAATTATATACTCTATAATCAAATTTCAACCTGATTCCACTACCACCCAAAACGGCAAATAATGGATAAATCAATGGTGTTATATATCTTGATTGACATCCAGCTATTGTATTTGAACCAACTTCTGTATATGCAATGTACAGTGATGTAGCTATCAAAACTACTGTTCCAAAAAACATCAAAATATCATATATATAAACTATTTTCGAATATGCCTTAACGTCGTATTCACGTTTATCTGTTAATGTTGTAAAAACCAAAAATGCAAATACTATTATAGCAACTGTTGTTGTACCAATTCCCAGATATGCAAAGTGATCAATAAACCCATTCATATTTCTAATTGACAAATAGTCTTTCAAAAAATTTAATAACGTACGTGTATATTCTACTGGGTTATGAATAATATACAATATCTGTTCAGTTGGATTAACACCTGCACCACCTCTTACATCACCGCCTTTTGAAGTTTCAAAAATGGTTTTCAATAGCAAATCAAATAACATAATTACAAAGGCCATAGAGCAAATGCTATAATATTTTTTCTTATTCTCAATTTTGTTCCGTTTCATCAAAAATGGAATTATCAAAAATGCTAAATAAATTTGCTTTGGAATTATTGCTATTGCAAATGCTATAACCATAATGACCGTATCTTTTGTCGAAACCACACCTTCTTCCTGACAGTTGCCCACAAAATACGCCATTCCAATCATGACAAATCCAATAACCCATGTATCATAAGAATAATTGCTTGCTATAAATAAAGATGTTGGAAACATAGCCACAACAGCTAATATCATTTTTCCACTATGTAATCGTTTCATGGCAAAATAACAACATAATGAATATACTAATACTATTGGAATTTGTCCAAATTTATATATCACAAAAAAGTTTAGCTCCAAACAATCTTAGCAAGGCAATCACGAACTCCACTAGGCAATGCCGTCAAAGAAATATTATGATCTATATATTTTATTATTGCATCACTATTCTTGTTTAAAGTATTAATCTTTTCTAATATTTTGTAGCATAAGTGTCTGTATTCTGAATAAAATTCCCCCCACTTAGTCAAGACTTCTAACTCTGGTTCTGATAAACCTATATGTGCAACAGACGAAGAACTTATTGCAAATTTAAAATGTGAATCAATATCCCAACTAATATGACCAATTGGAGAAACAAATAACATAGTAATAGAAGAAACAAAAAACCAGCCTGACAAGTAATTTCTCCGGCTTATCTTTTATCGTTCTATAGCTAATCAATATAAATAAAATAATAGCGACTATAGCAGAACAAAATAGCCACGTACTATACATAAACTTTAGTCCACTAACAAAATACGCAATTATAGCTCCTATAACCAAAGAAACTATAAATATAAGTAAATCTCTTAATGCTATTTTATATTTTCTACCGATAAAGCAAATAATTGTATCACTAAAATTCAATTTTTTGTCTATAAATAATAAAATCGATATATAAAAACAGTAAAACAAATAGAGTAAATTATTCTTTCATAATGCATATTTTCTTTGTCAATACTAATTATTGACTTACCTGAATATATTTCTATATCATCAAAGTTAAAATCAGAATCAACATCTATTCTAATTTGTTTAAGGCTTTTGTTAGTAAGTTCAAACCCTACGTTGTCATCCCCTGAAAAAATAGTTTTTATACAACTATCATTTTTCATTAAAATTCATTGCCATCATCAAAATATAACTGTACATCTAAATCGCCAGATACTTTATTCTTTTAATTTAATAACAATTGTTGTTACATTCTTAATATTTTCTTTTTTTAAAAACAATATGCGGATCTACTCCATTAATACAAATTTGACCACTTTGATTTATATAACAACCGCTATATTCTATTATATCCGATGTATCATATCGTTCTAATAAATTATCAGCATTTCCGCGAATCTTTAATTCTTTACGAGGGGACCAAACCATGGCTACTGTCACAAGACTTAATATACTAAATATTAAAATCCATAATGATATTTTGCTAATATTTTTTTTTGACATTTCTTACTCCTACAACAAATGATTTCATTTGTTTATTATAATATGTCGTTTTGTCTTCGTTGCTTTTCCATTACAGCACACATATATTTGATACTTACCTGCATCAATTTTGTCGAACTCACATATAAAATCCTGATAATTCTGCACCTGGTTTTCGCTTAAAATGAATAGCCAAATCGCTTCTAAAAATCTTACGAGTTAGTTATTAGATAGGACTTATTATCTGATTTCAGTAATAATTGTATATTCCCATTATACGGTTTTTCATTATAAAATCCCCATCCCTCAATTATACATTTATTTCCTACATAAATATTATCAATCGCATTCACAACTTTTCTACAAATATCAAATTCCTTTGTACATTCTTCAACAACACACTTTCCAATATTCTCTTTCATCATATTATATGAGAAATCAGGAGCATGCTGTGTCAGATTTGAGCTATAAAATGGATCTTTATTTTTAAAGTACGGATGCAATTTATATAAATGTTTTTGTTCTGCCATTAATCGTTTAAACTTTTTCTCACTTTTCAAATCGTTACCACGACTTACCGATTCATGATGATAAAGTATAACATCATTCCTAACAACATTATAATATCCAGCCTCTACAAGCCTAAAACAAAGTTCAACGTCATTATATGCAACCGGCATATCCTCATTAAACCCATTTACTTTATTAAACTTTGCAGCATTTACGAGCATACAAGCAGCCGTAACAACAAGCCAGTTATAATCTATTTTATTTCGTCCGAAATAATATATATTATCATCATTATAACCTATAAATGCATGAACTGGACCATTAGCAATATTGATAACACCAATATGCTGAATTTTCTTACTATTCGGGTATAACAGCTTTGCCCCAACTGCTCCAACATGCTCTAATTCTGCATGTCCAACCATTCTTTCAAGCCATTCCTCATTAATTATTTCAATATCATCATTTAGAAATAAGTAGTAATCACCCTTAGCTTCTTTAGCTCCTATATTACACATTCTTGAAAAGTTAAAGTTCATTTTTTCATAGATATATCTAAAATTATACTTGTCTGCTAATCCCTGATACAGTTTCTTATTTTCGTCATTGCTTCCATTGTCCACAAGAATAACTTCAAAATTCCTATATCTGGTAATTTCATACAAGGTCTCTATACATCTTTTTAAGACTTTATAGTTGTCTTTTGATGGTATTATCACGCTTATAAGCGGATTGGTCTGCGAGATATAATTCACCCTATATTGATACATTATATCTACCATTTCCAAATTAGCCTTGAGACCACGTCTCGCAAGAGCATCTTCCTTGCTCTTCTTTGCAGCCTCGAATATATATGGCTTTGCAGATGGATCCAAAGCTGTTGATTCTTTTCTTTCTCTCCAATGATATAAGATTTTATCAATATGAGCTATTTTATTTGTCTTTTCAGTAAATCTAAGAGTAAAATCATAGTCTTGTGCACCTTCATAACCAGCTCTTAATCCACCTATCTCATTTGCAATACTTCTGCGATACACTCCAAAATGACAAGTATACATATGTGACATTAATGTATCCGGAGACCAATCCGGCTTAAAATGTGGCATATGTCTATTGAAACCATCATCATCAATTTTATCCTCATCACTATAGATAAAATCCAAATTGGGATTTTCATTCAATTTTTTTACAACTTCATAAAGTGCATTTGGACGCAATACATCATCACAATCCATAAATGCGACAAATTCCCCTGTCGCAATTTCAAGCGCTGAATTTGTGCAACGTGAAATATGACCATTCTCTGTTCTGTAGACAATCTTGATTTTTTCGTTTCCTTCATACTTTGCAAGAGTCTCTCTCACACTATCCCATGAAGAACAGTCATCAGCCAGACAAAGCTCCCAATTTGTATATACCTGATTAAGTACAGACTCAATACAAGGAATAAGATGTCTGTCCAGTACATTATAAACAGGTACCAAAATTGAAATCTTAGGATTATATTCAAACTTCTCATCATAGTTCTCATTTGCTTCAAGCATAGTAATCCATGTTTCATATTCCAAACTGCGATTTAATCTTGCTGCCCTACGTGCTCTTACCTTCTCCGGAACTACTTTATGATAAATTGGTCTTGCTACTTTTTTTATATTTTGCTTGATAGTATTCATAAATAATAACCTGCACCCTTCAATTGCTTATCTTTTATCGCGCTTCAATCTCAATATATGGATTATATACTGCATATTTATTTAATTTCTTCAAAGTCTTACCCAGGATTAATTCTAAATCATTCTCACATCCAGCCTTATCCGGCATTATCATAGATAATAATACACTCTTATCTAACATCACACAGTCTGATGAGACTGAATAACAATCTCTTGTACTTACAAGTCTGTTAAAATTTCCTGCTTCGGATCTTCCATATCCCTTAAACGGATATATAACGCTTCCTTCCTGATCTACATCTATGCCAGCCTGACAAAATATATTTCTTTTTACATATTTTTGCACCTACTGCTCCTACCTCCGGTCTTGTTATATATCCAAGCATTTCTTCTATACATTTAAAGCTCATGACTTTATATCTGTTATTGATAATCCAAATATAATCAGTTTGTATATCTTTTACAACTTCTTTTATCTGTTCTTTTGTTTCTATAAACAAGTAATTCTTATTAACGTACTTGGAACTGCACTCAATTGAATCCACACATGCCTTATCATATATTCTATCACCAACCACAATAATAGTTATTGGCGTTGTCTTACTATACCCGTATATGATGTGATAAGTCCCATGATATGGTCCTTCTTCAACCTTAGCATCAATTTTCTTTCTTTTAATATGGTCTTCAAGTGCTTTTTTTCCGGCTTTAAATGCATAAAGCTTACTATCAGGATTTTCAGATGTAGAATTTTCATGGCATCGCCAATGATATAATATCTTAGGTATATGATATATAGAATCAGTTTTTTCTGCACACCTAAGAATATAATCATAATCCTGTGCACCATCCAAGTCAGGATTTAAAATTCCAACCTGCTTAGCAATCGACATTCTTACTACAAACAAATGACAAATATAATTATTAGCTCTTAAAAGATCTATATTAAAATTCGGTTTGAAATATGGTTGGAAGCGTTTTGTACCACCAGCAACTATTTTATCTTCATCTGAATATATAATATCTGCATCAGGCTCATTCTCTAAAAGTTTTGCGCACTCAAAAAGTGCATCCGGAGCTAACATATCATCATGATCTGCAAAAACAATAAAATCTCCTGTTGCCATTTCTATAGCAGCATTTGTATTTGCTGAAATCCCATGATTTTCCTCTAAAACTTTAAATTTAATCCTTTTATCATCAGCCAGATACTTTTCAATTATATTGATAGTCTCTTTATCTTCACCAGATTTATATTCGCTAGCATCGACAATACAGAGCTCCCAATCAGAATATGTCTGTGCTTTTATAGAATCAATCATAGCTCTTAGATATTCTGCATTGGTTCTATATACCGGCACGACTATACTAAATTTATAGTCCTCTTTAAAAATGTATCTTCTTTGCAGCTCTAGCAAATTATCATCAAGTCGGTTTTTCTCCTGCCAGATTTTATATGCATTTTCTTCATCAAGCTTTCTCTTGATTTTTTTGGCAGTTGCAAACAGACCATTTTTTTTTAATATTTAATACTATTCCACTATTCATATTTACATTGCATCTTCGTTGACTTCTCTTACAACACCAGTTATTTCTACACTTGAAACGCCATGACTAAATGACATATCTATCCAAGGATCATCCTTTCCAAAATAGAATACATCATCAACTTGTCTGCCATTCGTAGCTATAATATTGACATTTGCATCTTCTGCTACAATCTTCAAGTCACTAAGCGATATCGTTGTACCCTCTACCGGATCATATCTCACATGCTGGCATTTTGTCGGGAATTCATATACCTGTTTAAAGATATTACCATCCATCGGCATAACCTGAGTAAATGTAGCTCTCTCATTAAAGCCTGTTCCATCATCAAAGTAAAGCTTCGACAATTCATCGTTTTCACTCTTCTTAAACTGATATGCATCACATACCTCTTTTGCCCCACCAATCATCTTTACTTTACCATGATCAAGCCAAACAACTGTATCACACATCTCCCGTATCTGAGATATCATATGTGATACAAATAGCACTGTAGTTCCGCCACTCATCAAATCAAGCATTTTATTCTTACTTTTTTCCTGAAAGTCAGCATCTCCTACAGCTAATATTTCATCCACAATCAGTATTTCCGGATTCACAATAGTCGCCACCGAAAAAGCCAGTCTCATAAGCATTCCGGAGGAATAGTTTCTAATTGGCTGCTCTATAAACTCTCCAAGCTCAGAGAATTCAAGGATTTCATCAAACTTTTCATCCAGGAACTCTTTTGAATATCCCAGTATTGAACCATTAAGATATATATTTTCTCTGCCACTAAGATCCATATCAAAGCCACTTCCGAGCTCTAGCATTGGAACAATATTACCATGTGTTACGACAGTTCCCTCTGTAGGCTTCATAATCCCTGAGATTACCTTCAATATTGTACTTTTTCCGGCTCCGTTGTGACCTACTATTCCCACAACCTCACCTTTTTTCACATTGAAGCTCACATCTTTAAGTGCCCAGAATTCCTCATATTTAAGTTTTCCCTTCACTTTCTGGATCATGAACTCTTTCAGGCTATTCAATTTGTCATTTGCCATTCGAAAGCATATAGACACATCTTTTACTTCTATCATGTTCATAGGTCATACTCCTTAATGTTTACAGATTGAAAATAAACTTGTCCTCATTCTTTTTAAAGTAACCAGAAACCAAGTATAAATGGTACAACTGATAGCAGAATACAATATAAATAATGCTGTGGTGACGGTGATACCCCATCTATGAGAATGCTTCTCACAAAGTATATAAACTGATACATTGGATTACAATGAAAGCTTTTAATAATATAGGTGAAGTAATAATATTTTCTGTATAGAAAATAGGTGTCGCATAGAGCCACACTGTGCTCAGTACATTCCATATAAACTGCGTATCCTTAAAAAACACCATTGACGTACTAAGGAAATAGCTCATTCCCAGACTAAATATCATCATGCATATGATAGGAAATGGCAATAATATAAATGCCGGTCTAGGCCATAATCCTGTAACAAATGTCACTATGAGCAAAGGGATAAGTGAAAATCCAAGGTTTACTAATGATGACATTGCCCTTGACAGAGGGTATATATATTTAGGTACATATACCTTTGTTATAAGTGAAGAGTTTGATGTTATAGCTGAAATTCCCATAGCACAACATTCATTAAAGAAGTTGAACATAACAATTCCACTAAGTAGGTATACAGGGTAATTCGCCACTCCTGAACTAAATATAGTAGAAAATACCACATACTGAACAAGCATCATTAAGAGTGGATTCAAAAAGCTCCAACACACACCAAGCACAGAACGCTTATATTTAGTCTTAAAATCTCTCTTTACCAACTGGCTTATCAGGAACTTGTAATGTGAAACAGAATCTAAGAATGCAATAACTACTGTTTGTTTACCTGATTTCCGTTTATTTAATGATACAACAAAATAAACAATAAGAAGAATTCCTATTGCTCCCATTATTATCCAATAATAGTTACCAAACCATATTGTGTTCATTCCATCTATAGAGAGGCATAACTCCCCCTCAAGACCCTCGTTATTTACATACACGCGAGTGCTATCATCATATGATTTGGATATCTCTCCTTTTGCCATCTTGATAGAATTTCCATAGTAAAAAGAGATTTGACTGTCGCCATCCAATGATTTGCAAATCAATTCTAATGTGTAGCTTTCATTATTATCCACCTTGATTTTTTCAGGCAATTTTATATCATATGGCTGATTATCACTTAGCTCTGACATATCCACATCAATATCAGCAATATTTTTTCCGTTTGTATCTGTAATCTTCGCTTCAAGCATCCCCTCTGCGGTTTTGCCATAGGTTGCCGGTGTAACTGTCACCCCTTCAAGATACTGGCTATCAACCGTAAATGTCTGCTTAATTGTATCTCCCTCAGCAAACTCTCCTACAACCTGAGACTGTGAGACAGTATCACTCTGAGTTTCCTGGTAGTGAAACTGCTTACTTGACACTAAATATACTAAACATATAGAAGCAAAATAAACCAACAATGTTATTCCAAATACTTTTTTTATAAATTTTTCTTCCATAACAATTAAATTCTTTCCTAATCTAAAATATTATTTGTCACTAAATGCCTAAGAATTATACTCTCTACTGATACTTTTGTCAAATCATCCCCACACAGCCTGTCCCAGCCGTCTCATGGTCCCGGTCTTATACATATCATTTTCCTTATAAAACCGTTGTCTCACGCGTCTGGATTTGCCTTCCAGTGCCGCATACCTTACTGCCAGACTGTCAGTTGGCAGATTATATGTCTTTGCAAATTCTCTCGCCTGAAGCCGTCCCAGCCTCATGCTCTCCTGTATCTGTTTTTTCTGCCAGACACGGCGCACAATATATGAGAGCTTATTTATCCCAAGCGCTCCCAGGCTGTTGTCTCCATGCTGTCTGTACAATATCGTTGGCTCATCTATGAATGCTGTTTTTCCAAACTGTGCGGCTACAAGTGCTGCCCACCAGTCATGCATTATAGTGTTGTCTATATCAGTGATGTGAAGCATCTTATCTCTTAAAGCCATGTTTACCATCATTGTACAGCCTGTCACAGAATTCTGCAATATAAACTGGTTGATCGTACGCTTGTGGCAGTCAAGACTCTGGTATTCGCTCATCGTGTCCGCTATTGTATTTAGCTCGCTATCTACCACGCGAAGCTCCGTGTATACCAGGCACGGAACATCTGCTTTGTTCTCAATAGTAAGCATCTTATCACATGTCAGCTCTATCTTTTTATCCAGCCACACATCATCCTGATCACAGGTCATATAGTATGGCGCTTCCACCTGACCAAACAGATAGAAAAAGTTATATTTTGCTCCACCGGTTGATTTACCATCTATCAGATGTATCTTATCCGGGTATTTTTCCACATAGTTTTCTACAGCAGCTATCGTGTTGTCTGTAGAGCCATCATCGTGTATATATAGCTCCCAGTCCTTGCAGGTCTGCGACAGGATAGAGTCTATCTGCTGACATATATATTTTTCCCCATTGTATGTAGCCATTAGAATGGCTATCTTGTCTGTGCTATGCATTCTTCCTCTTCCACTTTCTTCCGGCCCTGTTGCCCAGAAACTTTGCCGCACTGTCAAATATGCAGTGCACTGCTGCCCCTATCTTGAACTGCTTTAAGAGCTGTTTTTCTATGAAAAGCACCATCCTGATGCCCTCACCTGTGGTACCGTCACACTTTATCTCATCCTTATAGGTCTCCATAAAGACCGCTACATCAAAGTTGCGCTTGTACTGCTGCTTAAATGTATAGTTGTGTGAGTGATACACCTGCGCTGTGGCACAATAGCCTATCTTGTATCCTGCCCTAAGTGCCCTGGCTGCCATCAGCATATCCTCATTTGTGAGCAGTGGGCTTTCAAAGCCGCCTATGTCTTCAAAGAAATCACGTCTGTAGGCTGAGCATACATCTGAGAAGAAATATGCCTTTATTCCAAGTCGTGGTATATCCTCTTTGCTTCTGACAAAGCCTCCTGCCGGATAATTAAACTCCCTGACTAATGCCTCGTCAGGCTTAGCATCCCTTCTCGGGAGCTGTCTGGCTGATATCATAACGACTTCTTCGTTTTCAAAGCCTGCCAGCATATTTTCAACATAGTGTTCATCTGAAGGCAGCGCATCCTGCGACAAAAACATCACTATATCACCCTTTGACATGGCTACAGCATAGTTTCTCGTGCCACCATGATCAAATTCGCTTCTCTTGACCTTTAGTGTCCTAAAGCCTGCCTTCTCTGCCATGCGCACTGTGGCATCCTCGGATTCTGAGTCTATCACTATTATCTCATCGGGCTTACGTGTCTGCCTGCCCAGTATATCTATCAGACCGGGCATATACTCTGCAGCGTTGAGAGTAGGTATTATGAGACTTATTGTTATACTATTTAAATCCAATTTCTTCATTATATTTCTCACATATGTTCTGATTATTGTGCTCCATCCTCCCTGATCACAGAGAAAACGGTTCTGAAAAGTATCTTTATATCCATCCAAAGCGAGCAGTGCTCCACATAGTACATCTCCATCCTCTGGCGCTCTCCGCTCTCATAGGTGGCATTGTTTCTGGCATATGCCTGCCAGTAGCCTGTCAGTCCCGGCTTTACGCTCAGAAGCTTTGCGATGTCCTTACCGTATATCTCGGTTTCCTTCTCCACGATTGGACGCGGTCCCACTATGGAGAGCTCGCCCTTAAGTATGTTGATTAGCTGTGGCAGCTCATCAAGGCTGGTCTTTCGCAGGAAGCCTCCTATTTTTGTGATTCGAGGATCATTGTCTATCTTGAATTCCTTTACATACTGCTCAAGCTGTTCAGGTGTCAGTATCTTTTCCAGATCACCTGCGTTCGTCTTCATGCTCCTGAACTTATATACAGATATTTTCTTTCCCTTATATCCGACTCTTGTGTGCCCATAGAACACGCTGCCGCCATCACTCATTCTGATTATCACAGCGAGTATGATAAATACCGGTGACAGTACTATAAGTCCAAGCAGTGAGGCAACAATATCCACCAGACGCTTTATAAATCTGTATACCGGCTTTCCGCTGCCTTGAATGGTCTGATATGCCTGTATGTCATAGCTTAAAGGCTCTCTATCCTTCACTAGCTCGCTCAAGCATCTCATCTCATCAACCAGCTGTGCCGGCATGACAAGCTCTCTCTTTGACACAGACCTGCACAGAGGACATACTGCCCTGAAAATAATCCTCAGATCAAGACCTACAGTCCAGTTCAGTATATATTCCTGATCGTACTCGCTTTGCTCCTCCTCGGTAAGCAGCCTGTGTTCCCTGCTGTATACCTGCCAGAAGCCTATGATTCCAGGCTTTACAGATAGACTTTTTCTGTGAAATGCAGAGTATTCTATAAACTCCGGCAGTGATGGAGCCGGATTTCCCACCATGCTCATGTCTCCCCACAGCACATTCCAGGCTGACGGCAGATTTTCAAGTCTTAATGCCCTAAGCATTCTTCCAACCGGTGTAAATCTCGGATCTTTCCCCTTCTTTCCATCCAGTAGCCATTTATCATATCTATCCCTCGCATCCATATACATGGTGCGGAATTTATAGTAATAAAATCTTCGCCGTTTTTGCCGACTCTGACAAGCGATATGAGCACCGGTCCATGGTCGCCTGTGACATTTTGCCCATAAATGCTACAAACCACACAGGCACTATAAGTATGCTTCCTGCCACGCCAAACAGCAGATCTATCAGCTTTTTAATAAGCAGATGCCTTACACGGTATGTCTTATTCTTCCATGTGACCACTGCGTATTTTCCAAGGAAATCCATATAGTGCTCACCGACCTTGGCCTCATACTCGTTGACATTCAGGTGCACTGTCTTACCCATCTCATTGAGTACTGTAACAAACTCTCTCTGCTTAAACGGATAGTTGTCCGGCAGATGCACAAACACTGAGTCTATCTCTGCTGTTGATATCACCTGAAGCAGATTATCGGCGGTTGCCACGACCTCTATCTTGTCCACTATCTCACCGACCATATCACAGTCCAGTATCGCTATGTTTGATATACGAAAATCCCAGTTTCTTGTAGTCTTTATCTTTTTTATCACTCGCTCCACCTGGTCTGATGTGGTGACAAGCATGATTTTCTCATTGGCCCCCGAGCGGTGATATTCCTTTGTCACCAGTCTTTTCAGCAGCTGTCTGACTATCACAGTGAATATAGTACTCAGTATAAAGGTCATACCCATCTGCCCTCTGGAGAAATATTCACTTGTTTTTGTAAAATATACGCAGCCGACGGTGATTGCGCCCACATATACATACATCTTCAGGACATTGTATATTTCAGGAAAGAGCTTTCGGTTTATCAGATTATCATCTGCAAATGCCACAAAATGTACCACCACATATGCCACCAGCTCCACCAGAAATAGTGTAAGATAGTGCTCTGTATGGTTTATAAGTCCCGTTCTAAAGAAACCGAACTTGTACCAGTTTGCAATCAGATAAGATGTAAACATCACAATTATATCAAGAAGTACCTCGAGGTACTGGATTATCCATTTTTTTGAGTTCATATCTTTCTCCCGGATTTTTCCTCATCAGCAGTATCTATACCGGCAAGCAGTACAAGCAGGAACGGATCATATGCCACCTCGAGCAGATGATGCTCCATGAAGGAGTGCACTCCAATCATGACTATTGCTGCAAAAAGCACATATTGCTTTGCCCCTATTGCCCTATGACCTATAACTATTAATAATATAAGCACTACAGCAAATACTATTATTCCATACTCAAACAGCATTCTAAGATACATATCATCTATAAAGAAATACTTTGCAGGGTCTATCCCGGTCGGGTCTGCAATGCCTCCCCAGCCCTGTTCCTCTATAAACTGTCCAAATGCCTTGATGCTATACTCACTCCACACTTTGTGGCTCACCATCAGCCTTTGAGATAGTACAGTGTCTATTTTAACCATTACAGCATTGCTCGCGCTATAAAAATAGCTCAGCGCCAAAAACAGACCCGCCCACACTATCGGCAAATATTTAAATATCTCACACACCCTGCGTGCCAGATTTTTCCTCTCAAGCAGATAAATCAGGCCTGTCAGAACCAGGAATCCTGTCAGGCACACTGTTCCCGTAAAGGCTCCTGCTTTTATATATATAAATACACCTGCCACAATTACGATTAGCCATCTGAGCCCTGCCGGATATCTGTATTTTTCGTTTTCCCAAACCCTCTGCCATATACCAAGGCAGCTTACCGCCAATATCAGGTAAAATACATGTGCCGCAAAGTCCGTCGGATATATAATGCCGTATGAATGTCTGGCCGCCGCTGCATTTCTCGGTGAATAGCCTATCACATCCGCTATCACACCTGTCTGACTAGCTATAGCTGCCACTATAAGCATGACCGATACCACCGCCGTATATACCTTTAGTATATTGTCAAACCTCACATTTTTTGCCCCGGCAATAAGTAGTACCGGCTGCAGCAGTTCATAATAACCGGTTTGTAAGCCTACTATTCCAAATATAAGAACAACTACGGCAATTGCAAGCTGCTCTTTTCTGCTGTAATATCCGGAAAAAAAGGACCTTGGCTCCTGTATACAAAACCATCGCTGCAAGAAAAAGCTTAAAGGTTCCTACCAGCACCTGCTGCGAGAACATAGTAGTCTCGTATACACATTTTGCCAGCACAATACCATATAATATAAAGTATCCTACATCCCATCTGTTAATTTTCTGTGTTGAAATCGATTTATTTTTGTCCATAAATGATATTTTACCATATTTGATATATAATTGCCACATTTCAAAAAATTATAACAAAAATTTAATAAAAGCTACAGTTTATGCGTCTCCGCTCAACTGTAGCCTTTAAAATCGACCTATTTAATTACTTCAGGTCATCATCTGTAATTGTTTCACCATTCATAACCTTCTGTATCAACTGTTTAGCATGCTCTACGCTGCTCTCATCCGGAATAGTAACATAAACTTTCTGAATAGGCATAGAATATGTTGTTTTCTTGGTACCCTGACCAGTTACTGCAAATGACTTAATATTCCAGCTTCCTCCCTCTGACAGCTGCATATTGATAAGAGATGAAATATCTGAGCTTTTAAAATCCATGGAAATCATTCCCTCAAGACTGTCAAGAATACCGGAGTAGTTGGTCAATAATGCCGTACTGTTTGTCATCTTATCTATTACTGCTGAAATAAGATCCATCTGATGGCGTCCCCTGCCATTATCTCCGTCCGGAAGATTATGCCTCTCACGGGCATATGCCAATGCTTCCTCTCCGTTTAATTCATTTGGACCCTTTGAAAACTTGTAAGAATCCATAGATGAACTAAATGCCTGTTCAGAATTCACAGTAACTCCACCTATTTGGTCTATAAGAGTCTCAAAACCTGTGAAATTAATCTGAGCATAGTAGTTGATTGTATCCAGATCATATACTGAAGCCAATGTCTTCATTGAACAATCTATACCATACAATCCACAATGTGTCAGTTTATCCTTTGTCCCATGAGATACCGACGTTTCAACATAGTAATCTCTAGGTGTATTTAACAATAACACCTGTCTACTCTCAGGATTGACAAAAGCCAGAATATTTACATCGCTTCGGCTCTTTGCAAGTTTCTTGCTTCTGGTATCTGATCCACTGATATATACAACGAACGGCTCCTTTGTCACCTGAACATCCTTTTCTGTCTTCTCAACCTCATATGTCTTAGTATAAGCATACAATACCTTTGTCTTTGTTTCAAAATCTTCATACCCCTCTGTATCTGTGATAACAGATACATATGAGGTATTGAGTATCATCGCCTTTACCTCACCCGAATAAAGGGCATCCACCATCTCTATTGCAGACGCATATGGCTTTGTATTGATTGTACTGTCTGTTTTTTTATTAATATCATCTATTGTTTCCTTTGTCTCTTCATATCCATATGAATCAGTATATGCAAAGGTATAATCCTTGGCATCATCAATAGTCTCAGCGGGATCATCCTTCATAACATAGACAACAATCTTATCCTCCATGACATTTTTATTTCCGGTCATATCATTAAGTGTGCCCATCACCTTGCTAAGCACAGACGTGCCATATAAGCTACATATGATAACCAGTATAGATATAAATGTTCCCAATCCTCGCTTAAAATAGCCCGACGCTTTTGGTTTCATTATGTTTTGTCCTAAGTGAACAAGTGCAAACACCAGGAACTCCATAATTAATAAACCCCCGGCTGCAAACATGATATACTTTGCAGGTAACATTTTTGTTTTTACAGCCATAGCAAATATCATAGCACTAGCAATAAGCTGTAAAACCAATAATACCCTTGCAAATATTATCCATTTTGTAGCCTTTTTCTTTTTCTTCATTTGTTTCTCCTTCTATCTATAAATACATAGTACTTATCTATTTTAACAAATGATTTTGATTTTTCAATATTTTAACAATGATTATAACAAAATTAATAATTTTTTTTAAAATTTTAAATGTGTTTTCCTAGTGTCTCCCACTTCTGATCCTTATCACTCAAGTTGATTGGTGTGCCATCCTCAAGTGTGTATCCGCTTCCGTCAGCGCTTCCCGGATACTCTCCGACAAGCTGTGGCCACTCGATGCCGATTGCAGGATCATTCCATGCAAGGCCGCTCTCATCTCCAAGGTGCCAGAAATCTGTTACCTTGTAGCAGAACTCTGCTACATCTGAGAGTACTAAAAATCCGTGTGCAAAGCCCTCCGGAATAAGGAACTGCTTCTTGTTCTCCTCTGTGAGCTCTACTCCGAACCACTTGCCGTATGTCTTTGAATCGCTTCTTAAGTCTACAGCCACATCAAATACTGAGCCTTTTACTGCACGCACAAGCTTTGCCTGTGGGTATTCCTTCTGGAAA
>ENA-OQKT01000084-OQKT01000084.1-human-gut-metagenome-genome-assembly--contig:-NODE-84-length-16816-cov-3.345857_pt1 | contig 16816 bp, 28 predicted proteins | sample MGYA00242650_ERZ504801 | MGnify/ENA primary metagenome ERZ504801 (study PRJEB26092, sample SAMD00036396) | human gut metagenome | host: Homo sapiens | study: EMG produced TPA metagenomics assembly of...
GACATTTGATTATCTCAATTCACTGAGAGAACTGTTTCCGGCACTGGATGTTGAACAGGAGTTTAGATCAATGGCAGCATGGCTTGACAGTCACCCTCGTAATCGTAAGACACCTAGAGGAATTAAGAGATTTATCACTGGTTGGTTAGAACGTTCACAGAATTCAATGCCGGCATCCAGAACACCGCAAGCACCTGCAGCTACAAAGAACATGTCAACGAATCAGTATATGGAGGCAACGGCCGGCTGGTGCGAAGGGATGGGTGATTGAAGTGACACCTCAAGAGTTTGATTTTATCAGAGCTTCAATCAAAAGTGCCTATCCAACATTTAATGTCATGCCAGACCAATACAGCATCAGGATGTGGTACCGCATGTTAGGGGACCTGGATTACAAGCTTTGCGAAACAGCATTGATGGAACTGTTTGCCACTCATACATACCCGCCGCAGATATCTGAGATACGGGAGAAATGTGCAGAATATACAGTTCCACATCTCAAAGACCAGGGAGAGGCCTGGGGAGAAGTGCAGAAAGCCATTAGCCAGTATGGATATTACAGGCAGGAAGAAGCACTGGAAAGCCTGACACCGATAGTCAGAGAGGCGGTAAAACGGCTTGGCTTCCGGGAGATATGTCTTGATGAGAACCAGGATGCTGTCCGAGCACACTTCTTCAAGATATATTCAGCCCTGATCGAGCGCAAGACTAACGATGCAAAGCTTCCTCCGAGCATTCTGGAAGCGAAAAATAAATATATTGCACGGCTTACCACACATGAAAATGTGGCAATAGAACAACAGCATCGGGAACAGATAGCAGAAGAACCAGAACGTGCGACACCAGAGTATATAGATATGCTGATGCGGGAACACGGATTCAAAAGGTGACAGCATGGAACAGATGGAGAAAATACAGGGAACAGAGAGAGAATTCATAAAAGTCTTTCAAGAGCTGTGTTACAGCCGGAGTTCATGGCAGGTGTGGGCCGATCTGATGGCGGCAATGGCTTGTACGCTGGCGAATTCGGTTGATAAGACGGAACCGAGATACACTGCAAGAGAGAAAGAGTATGAGGAGTGCATCAAACGCCTTGGCGGGGTAGAGAAGCCGGCCAAATGCTTTGCGATTGTAGTTGAAGCGTTGGAGCGGAATCCAAATCAGGACTTTCTTGGAAAACTATACATGAGCCTTGAACTGGGAAATCACTGGAAAGGGCAGTTTTTTACACCATACAATGTCTGCGAATGTATGGCCGGCATAACAATCAATGACAATGTACAGACATTGGAAAAACAGGAATGGATATCTGTCAATGATCCGGCATGTGGAGCAGGAGCAACTCTTGTAGCAGCGGCAAACATATTCCACAGAAAAAAGATAAATTATCAGACACGGGTTTTGTTCACTGCCAATGACATAGACAGGGTAGTTGCCCAGATGTGTTACATACAGCTTTCGCTTCTTGGGTGCGCAGGCTGGGTGGCTGTTGCAAATACGATATCCAATCCGGTGTGCGGAGATCCACTGATGCCGGTTGAAAAGCCAGGACAGGAATTCTGGTACACACCGTTTTATTTTAGGGAAGAATGGAACTGTAGACGGCAGGTTCAGATATTTAAAGAAATATGCGGCTCATGGATAACTACGATTGAAGAACGCAACCCTGGGAAGATTACTTTTTATTTTGATTTCGAGAAAGGAGAATACAAATGTCAGAACAGTTAAAACAGGAACTTGAAGCTGATACTGGCCGTTTAGAGACGGAAACGGTTGCAGACAGTGAAACAATAGGGGAGCAGGAAGAGAAAACGACGGAGGGCAAATTAGAGAATCAGGGAGGCAATGAAACAAAGGAAGAGGATACAGTTCCAATGGGAAAAGCTTCTCTTGCTGATATTGTTTCCGGGATTCCGGCTCCGACAAAGGAAGAAGTCGAAGTGGCAGAAGCTGAAAATGCAAAGCCAGTAAAGCAGAAAGCCAGAGAAAAACTGGAAGCAGAAAAGAAAAAAGCGACTCAGAAGAACTTTGCAGAGCCAGTCATCACTTATCTGTTGAAAAGATGTGAAGAGGATCAGGGACTTGCTGAAGATGTGATGCAGGAGGGAAAGACCTGGAACAAGTGCTTTAGCTATATTGTTGAACAGGCTAGAAAGCAGTCGAACGGCAGATCCGCGGCAGTTGAAGATCAGGTTGTATATGAATGGGCTGAGGATTATTACCACAAATATGAAAAGCCAGAACCTGTTAAAAAGGAAAAAGGCAAAAAGCCTGTGATAACAAAAAAATCGGTTACACCTACAAAAACTACCAAAAAAATCACAGATAATGAGAAAAAATCACAGGAAACAAAAGATAAACCCCAGATTTCTGAAAAGCCAGTGAAAAAAGATGCTGCTTCTAAGCAGCGGAAAACTGAAAAAATCAGTACCAAAAGCAGCGAACTGTCTGGCCAGATGTCATTGTTTGACCTTTTGTAGGAGGCGACATGGATGAAAAAGAAACAATTAAAATCCATACCAATCGCAAAGGCAAATATGGAAGTTATGCACGATATTGCAGTGTCAGGGAAAGGTAAAAGAGGAGTAATCACAGTTCAGAATGTAAAAAATGGGGCAGAGGAAGTACTGGTACTTAATGTTTATCAGACCAGCGGAAGAAATAAGGGAGACATTTCACTATTATTTCGAGTATTCTGCCAAAAAGAAGATTATATAACCCTTGAAGTGGAATGCAATAAGTGGAGAACAGCAGCGTTACTCAACTTAGTCTGCAGAGATGCTGGATGGGCTGCTTATTGGTGGAATTATGAACAGCTGGAGTTCCTCACAGCTGCAGATGCAAGGAAAGCGGAGAATGTATATCGTAAATGGCTTGAAGATAAAGAAAATCATACAAATCAAACCGCATTTGAATTACTCCACAGATATCAGGAAAATATCAAAGCGATCAGACTTGCTAAGAAACATAAAAAAGAAACAGATATTATTGATCTGGAAATGGAGAAGTTTGGAAATCTACCGGATGATTATCAACTTTTTGTTGAAGAAATAGTGTTCAAAGACGAAAACTATATCTTCTACAATACAAAAAAGAAAAGTGCGTTTTGCACCAGTTGTAAGAAAAATTTCATTTTAGAGAACAAACATTTGCGACATAAAACGATAGCTGTTTGGAATAATCGAGACGAAGTGAAACATAACCGGATTGTTAGATGTCCTTACTGCAATAAATATTTGCAGGCGAAAAGTACAGGAATGGGTAGAAGCAGTTTGAAATCGGTTGCCTGGAGCGTGCTGATTCAATCAAAAGGAGAAGATGTGCTTACTCGGTATTTTTGCCATATAAAAGATTTCAGAGCTGATTTCAATAATCCGAAGATAACTTCTTATGAAGGCTACAGGACTGTACACAAAAAGGAAGGCTCAACAGATTATATGTGGGGACGATACAAAAATACCGAAATGCGATGGTGTTATTACAAGGACAGGAGCTACGGTTGGTATCCTCCATCAGAAACGGTTTATCCGAGAAATGTTGTCATGTACAACAAGAATCTGTCAGATGTATTAACTGGCACCTGCATGCAATATAGCGCACTGGACATTTTTATTAATAACGTTGCGAATGATCCTCGATATTTTAATACACCTTGGCTTATCGATAATTACTTCCGTTCATACAGAAAGTATCCATTCATAGAGCAATTACTAAAGGTTGGCTTCTACAGAATGACCAGAGAATTTCTTGAAGATAACAGGGTAAATGCAATAGAATTTAATGCCTCACAAAGAAGTGTTCTCGGAACTCTGGGTATAGGAAAAATACAATATAACATGTTGAGAAAGCTTGAAGATCCAGCTATTAGAGACTTAGAAATTCTTAGATATAAGCCTGACCTGAAATGGGAAGAGTTTAATGATTTGAGATACATAAGAGATAATGGACACATTGATATGTATAAAAAATATATCGATCTTATGGCGTATACGACGCTTCATAAAATTATCCGTTATATATCTGAGCAAAAATTAACCACGCGAGATAATGATTATTTTGATTATACTGGTTGGCTCGAGGAAATGGGGTATGATATGCGGAATGAGTTCAATTTGTTTCCGAAGGATTTCCAAAAGACGCATGACAGTATGTCTAAGTTATATATGAAATTTAAGGATGAACAATCGAGGGAAGAAGCAAAGAAATTCAATCTCCTGCTGAAGAAACTAAGAAAGGATACCGTAGATGTTGAAGCAATGAATCTCAATATAGAAGGATTGTTTATAAGACTACCAAATCGTCTTGAGGAATTAAAAGTAGAGGGAGAAACATTACACCATTGTGTCGGAACATACATGGAAAAGGTTCGAAGAGGGGAAACAATGATTTTCTTTATTCGTAAGAAAGAAGAACCAGACAAACCATATTATACATTGGAATGGCGTGGCAAAGTTATCCAATGCAGAGGATCCCATAATTGCGATATGACATCAGAAGTAAGAGCATTTGTTCAAATATTCCAAGAAAAAATGATGGAGTACGAGAGTAAACCTAAGAGACAAAGAAAGGCGGGATGATAATGGCAAAACAGAGCATTAGAAGTATTCGAAAAGGAAGTGTTCAGTGGAACGAAGAAGACCGATTGCAGATGGTTTCCATGCTGGCCAAAGCAGGATATGCAGTCCAGATTGTCAGAAAAGAAGTTCCCGGAGGCGAAAACAGAAAATCAGCTCAGTACGAATACGTGATCGAGTATGGAGAGAAGGTGGAGTGATGAAATTCATAGCACGAAAACCAGTTGTAAGAACGGAAGTTTACCGGAAATACGGATTCACATATGTGGAGCATAAGCCTTGTTATTGTCCTAGATGTAATCATGTGTTGAATGCGGGGCCGAACTTTCAACCGAAATATTGTAGCGAGTGTGGACAGAAGATTGACTTCTCCGAAGTGAAGTGGGAAGAAGAAAAAATACCTTGAACATACAGGAAGGAGGCTGGCCAATGAATAAGAGCGGTATCGAATGGTGCGATCATACATGGAATCCAATTACCGGTTGTCGGCATGGCTGTTCTTACTGCTACGCTGATAAGATGTCGCTCCGTTTTTGTGGAAACATGAAAAGAAATATGGTCCAGACAGACCAATATCGAATGGAGGGAGATCTGTTCGTCCTGGATGAACCGTTCATGAATGAAGATGGAAAGCCTGTCATATATCCATTTGGATTTGAACCGACATTGCACAGATACAGATACGATACACTGGACAAGCTGAAACAGGGGCAAAATGTGTTTGTTGGAGCAATGGCCGATATATTTGGCGAATGGGTGCCGGACAGTTGGATAGACGATATCCTTGGTATTTGCGAAAAACACCCTCAGCACAATTACTTGTTTCTTACCAAGAATCCGAAAAGGTACACCCAGTACGGTGTACCTTACGGAAAAGAAAATATGTGGTATGGAACAACTGTGACGAATAGGGAGGACATGGAACGGATATACCAGCTTCCAAGTCTGTTAAACACTTTTGCTAGTATAGAGCCATTGCTTGAAGATATAGGCGAAGGCATTTCTGCACTGAAATATTTGAAGTGGATCATCATCGGCGCTGAGACAGGACACAGGAAAGAGAAAGTGATTCCTGAGTTCGAATGGATTAAGAGGATCGTTGTAGAAGCTGATTACAATGGGATACCGGTGTTCATGAAAGATAGTCTGATTCCGATTGTTGGTGAGAAAAATATGCGCAGGGATTATCCGAAGGAGCTGCAGATTCGCAAGAGAAGCGAGAAAGTTAATAAAAGACTCAGCGGCAACTGTATGTTGTGCGGAAAGACAGAAGATAAAAACAAGATGGTTACCTTGACGGCAAGAGCGGTCAGAGGTGGCAAGGCGGCATCGTTTGGTCATATGTGTCATTCCTGTTTTGCAAAATGGCTGACTGCTCACAATATACCGGTGCCGGACCTGGAAAATAAAAAGGAGATTGAAGATGGCAAAGAGAAGCTGTAGAAGAACAACTGATGAAAACCTTATTCATAAAAAAGCTGTGGAAATGAGAAAGAAGACAGACGAACAGCTTGTGCATTATGTGGAAGATCGTGTGGAAAAAGCACGAAGTGAGGGCTTCAATTGTGGAAAAGCCAGTGTTCCAAAAACCGGAGAGGGAGCAAAGGAGTTTATCGCATTCCTTCAGCTGAATAAGATTCCGGGAATTGGAGCAGTAACAATAAACAAACTCATAAAGGTAGCGGAAGAAAATGGATACTTATAAGCGTTCGATAAGAGGTCTGCAGAGCAGATCTAACGGGGAACATTTTGAGGGAATGATAATTGCGGCATCCAGATTCTATGAAGAAAGAGGAATTGCAGCAGTTGATAAAACTCCGGAAGCATTTAAGGTACTGAAGGCAATGGACAGGAACAGAGGGCAGTTCATCTGCTGTTTCACTAAACAGGCTCAGCCTGATTTCAAAGGAATTCTCATGGATTCAACCATGATCTTGTTTGATGCAAAGCATACGGACAAAGATAAGATTAGCAGGGACGTAGTAACCACTGAACAGCAGGCGTGCTTTGAAAGGTATATGAAGCTTGGGGCAATGTGTTTTTTGGTTGTATCTCTGGAATTTAAAGAATTCTACCGGGTTCCGTGGGTGGTATTTCGGGATATGAAGAAGATTTACGGACACAAGTACATGAACCGGGAAGAACTGGAACCTTACAGGATCAAATATTCAAACGGAGTGGTGAAGTACCTCGATGGTATTGTTCTCCGGGAAAGGAATGAAGATGAAAGTACAGAAGTATGAGATCGCCAGAGTTATTGATAAATTAAAAAGTATTGTGCAGAAGAACGACCAGTTTCCGGCTCTGGGAGGGATTCTGGTAAAGGACGGGTATTTAATCGCCTCCAACTCCGAGATTACAATGAAGGTCAAATTAGAGGCCTCAGAAGGCAGTTATTTTATTATTCCAATGAAAGCCTTTGACTTGATCAAAAATCTTCCGGATGGAGAAATCGACATCAGCGCAACCGACAAGAATGTAGTTATGATCAAGATAGGAGCAATTAAAAACAAATACCAGAGTTACCCTCCGGAGGAATTCAATTTTGATATTACAGAGGATCCGGAAGCGGATGGAGTGGAATTGAATGGTAAAAAGATCATGGAGGCTATAGGTCATGTTATTTATGCAGCAGCTGACGGCGGTGCGAATACACAGATGACCGGAATTTATTTTGAGGGTACAGACAGCGGAGTTTCCCTTGCCGCACTGGACGGGCACGTAGTCGCAGTAGATTCTGTTAAAGCAGAAGGCGCAAAGGACATGAAGCTGATCGTGCCGAAGGCAACTGCCAAGAAGTTAATCTCCATGGGCGTGATTGATGATGTGACTCTTACATATACCAAAAACAGTGCGGTATTCAAGTCTGATGAATATACCATTTACACAAGACTGATTGAAGGAAAATACTTTGCTTATCAGAAAATGTTTACCGAAGGCGAGATTAATACATGTGCATCAAGAACTGCATTGATCGGCGCAATGACCAGGGCAAAGATGTGTACGGAAGAAAAGCAGCCGGCAGTATTCCAGATAGAAGACGATGTGCTGAATATCAGTATCCGGGATAAGCTGGCAGACTATCAGGAACAGGTACCGCTTCAGGAAACCGTATGCAAATCCATACGGTTGGGATTCGATTCAAGACTGGTCCTGGAAACATTGAAAGCCTTCACCTGTGACAATATTGCACTGGGCTTCACCAGCCCACGAACACCGATGATTGTGGAAGCAGAGGACAGCGACATGAAAGCCATGGTGCTTCCAGTAGCGATAAGGGAGGCTTAAATATGATCGAGATTATATCAGTAAAAGATATCAAAGATGCAACACCAGAGGAACTTGCAAATCTTCGCCGGAAGGGACTTCTTCCGGCAGAAGGAACCAGGGGAACATCTGGAAGACCTCTCATCCCGTATGAGCGAACCAGAGCACAGGTGGCTGCTACTGGAAACAGATGGGTGATGGAAAACTTTATTGCCACGCACAGCTGAAAGGGGATGAAATAAATGAATTTGTATAGATATTATCAGCATGATGGATTCCGATGCGAAACTACAGTCGGAATTGTTAAAGCAAAAGACATGCAAGAGGCTGAAAAAATCGTAAAAAACCATTACGAAAAAGCATATCGAGGAGAATTCCAGCGCGATGGTTGGGAGCTGGAAGAAGTTGAGTTTTCCGATGATGGATGCAGCGAAATTTATTACGGGTGATTAATATGGAGAAGGCGTTATATAACTTATGCAAAAGGAATGGGACAGTGATGGAGTACTCCATCACTGGATCCGAAGTAGCTGAATTGATTAGCTGCAAAAAGCAGGATGTTTATAATTCTGCGAGCTACGGCCAGATGATCCGGAAAGAATTTTACGTTGAAGTTGTAGACCGGCCACTGAGCCGAACGAAAGATCTTACATTACTTTTGGAATATGACCGGGTTTGTAGAGAAATTCTTGAGAGGTGTGGATGATGAAAGTATATAAAGCAGTGCATGAGAGAGAAAACAAGTGCAAGGAATTGCACAAAGAGATGAATATGAATGTAGGCCCGACCAGACTGGTCCAGCCGGATTTTTACCTGTTGGTCGATGTGGATGACCTGCAGAAACAGATGAATGCTTTGGAGAACGAACTTCACCGAATGAAAAGAGTGGAAGCAAGGAGAAAATGGAGATATGTTCATAAAAGAAGATGATTTGAAATTGAATGAGTGGCAGTTTTCTCAAAGAAAATTTCTTCCGTATGAGATAAAAACCAAACTTGCTGAAACAAGAATTCGTGAATGGTATGACAACTGGAATGGACAAGTATATCTAAGTTATTCGGGAGGGCTTGATAGTACAGCTCTGCTTCATATGATCCGCAAAACTGTCGGAAAAGAAGTACCAGCAGTGTTCTCGAATACTGGTTTGGAATTTCCTGAGATTGTGAGATTTGCCAGAAAAGCCAGTGGAGAGTTTTTGGAAATTTATCCGCAGAGAAAAGACGGTAGTCGAGCTACATTCAAATGGGTTGTCGAAACTTATGGATTTCCTATTACATCAAAGGAGAACGCCGCAAGAATCAGAAAACTCAGACACGGAAATCTTTGTAACAGGTATAGAAATTATCTTTTAAATGGAGATGAGCGAGGAAAATTCGGAGTACTTCCAAAGAAATGGCATTACCTCTTAGAGACTAAGTTTGATACCAGTGAGAAGTGTTGTGACATCATGAAAAAGAATCCGTTTTCAAAATACGGCAAAGAAACAGGACGCGTTCCATACGTAGGTACAACACAGGACGAAGGCCTTATGCGCGCACGTTTATATGCTCATACTGGCTGCAATGTGTATGACGGCAAAACGATTAAAAGTCAGCCACTCGGACCATGGAACAGACAGGATGTTCTCAGATACATTGTGGAAAATGATGTGGAAATATGTTCAATTTATGGAGATATACGGAAATCATCAAGCGGGTTATATTACACTACAGGAGAACAGAGAACTGGTTGCATGTTCTGTGCATTCGGAGCACATATGGAGGAATGCCCGAATAGATTTCAAAGAATGGCGAAAACACATCCGAAACATTGGAAAATCTGTATGAATCTTGAAAACAATGGAGTTAGATATCAAGATGCATTATTAGAATGTAAAATCGAAACTGAAACGTGGGAACAAATGGGACAGATGAGCATAGAAGATTATCTGAAAGGGAAGATTCATGAAACGGCATGAATATGCATTTCCCTGTGGTGGCTGTATTTGCAATCACTGTGCGAATAATCTATACAGTTCGGGCAAAATGGCAGGAGAAGCAAAGATATTTTGCTATGTTTGCGAGGAATGTCGATACTATGATGGGGACTTAAAAAATAAAGACATGAGATGTAAACAGTGCAAAAACTATATTGTAACAAATGAACATGCTGAACGTTTGAGAAAAAAGATAAAGGTGGTAAAGAAATGAGGAAGATTAAGGAGAAACGCATGCAGAGTTATGTCCTTAGAGCCAGAAAAATGGTTCAAGAAGGAAAAAACAAAGAAGGGGCAGAAATGCTTAGTGAGGGCATGAGTTATTACAGTAACAATATCATCAAAGCTCTTACGCCGTATGCAACTGCAGACGCCGGAATTATTTCTATGGTCCTGCACAACTTGGCAGATGGTATCGAGAAGAATAATCCAGGAGCAAAAGAGCTTCGCATGTGGGCAGAAAACAACACCACAAAACCTGAATTGCAAGAAACAATTAAGGTTAAGAAACCCAATATGAGGTAGAAAATGACAAGAACTGAAACAACCAAATTCCTTGGAAAATTACTTATAGATACTCGCCTCGGAGGGGCTGGCTCGCACTGGGCCAGCGAGGTTAGTATTGATCCATGGACACCGAAGGCAAGGCGGGTGGACTACATGGAATTTTCTCCGGCGAATCAATGCTCTGTGTCAGGAATAGAAAAAGGCATATTCACCTGCTATGAAATTAAGAGCTGCAAAGAGGATGTTTATAGCGGTAATGGTTTGAATTTCTTCGGGGAAAAAGAATTACATTGTAACTACGATGGCATGTTACAAAGACATTCTGCCAGATTTCCGGAGCGGCAAATTTGCTAATTACATGAGTGAAAAGCACCCGGATTCATCAACTTATTATGGCATTATGGTTGCTATTCCGTTTTGGGGAGAAGCAACGGAAGAATTCAATGATCCTACACCATTAAGCGAGGATAGAAACTGGAAGTTGGAAATTGTATTGCCTTGCAGACAGGGGATAAGAACGAAGTCTATGACAGAATTACTATTCTGCATGCTGCGGAGCGGGCGTTGAGAGGAGGAATTAAGATGGCAATATTCCATAAAACATTGCAGTATCATGAAGATACAACGGAGAAAAGAGATATTTCTCAGGAAGATATAGAATTTCTGAAGAAATTGCAGCTTGAAATGAATACTCAGGACACAACAGGAACAGCGGATCCTCGCTTCTGGGTTATTAAAGGTAGCGAGAGAGTGATCAATAATGAGGATCCGGACGAGCTGTGCTTGCAAGTAGATGGAAGCACAGTTACAAGCACAACGGAAGAAACGGTGAAGTATCTCAATGATAACATCTTGCCAGACTGCAATATCGATAGAGGCTGCAAAATTGAAACAGGGTATACATGGGATTTTAAACTGACGTACACGGAAGATGGAGAAGAAGAGTATGATGATTTGTCAACGCAGGAAGTGAATGAATTTCTTGCCAACAATGGACATGATGATACCATGATAATTGGTATTTCAATCAGACCATTTATGTACCCAAACACGATGTTTCTTACAGAGAAAGAAGCCAGGGAACATCTTAAGAGAAATCATTATCATTACTCAGAAGACGCACATACATATTGCATGGTTGCGTGGAGATCCCCGGAAGTAGAAAAATTATGGAAGATATTACGGGAAACAAAATGGGATTGCAAAGACAAAGAGCTTGAAAGCCATGAAGAAAAGTACATTCTACATTACTGTATTTCTCTCATGCAGGAGTTGGTCGGATGTTTCGAAGAATGGTACAGATGGGTACATGGAGAAAATGCAATAGAAGAGCTGAGTGAAGAAGAAAAGTTCTGCTATAACATGTCGTATTTCCATATTGTCCAGGAACTGTTTTTGTTTCGCACATCACATTCTGGAGGAACATCAACGAGGGCAAAATGCAGACAGTTTTGGTGTTGATAGCAGTGAAAATGTCGAATTCAAATTCAGTGAGGAAGAAGATGGATAAATCAATAATAATGTTTGACACACCGGATTCTTGTGGAGAATGTTTCTGCCAGAAAGGGTATACAGTTTATGGTTATGCGTGTGGTCTCACAAATAGGATGAATAAAGATGCTCGCTGTAGGCCGGGTTGGTGCCCGTTGATACCACTTCCGGAACGCCATATAGCTTCGAAAACTGCAACGGGGTATGAAATTGGATACGAAGATGGATGGAATGAGTGTCTTGAAAAAATAGTGGGAGGCGAGTAATTTGAAAAGCTTAGAAAAAATATTGGAAAATCGTTGCATTCGGAATCACAAAACAATGTTTCCGGTGCATGAAGCAGAGATTGGGCTTCCGGACTGTGGAATCTGTAGAGTGATATGGGAACGTGTGAATGGTTATGAACACGTAGCAGCCTCCCCGCAAGATCCTGGTTCACAAAATAAATACCTTCTTCCAACAGGGAACGATATGCGTGCATTAAAGGATATTTTCTTTGGAGATGAAGAAGTAGAGCACAAGTTTAGCATAAAGAAGTATCAATATGCAAATTTAAATGGAGCTGAAGGCTGGCTGCATTTATGGAAACCGATAGGACATGAAATTGATGAATTGGTAAAGAGAGAAGGTGAATAAATGAGAAATGTATTATTTTATATTGCAGGAGCTGCTACAGTAGGAGTGTTTTTTACATTATGGTGCGCGGTAGCAGTACAAAGAGTGAGAAAAGAAAGTGAAGCATCCAAGTACGGAGAGCTTTGTGCGAGGATTCAGAAACAGATTGATGAAACAAGAATGAGAATTTATTCTGTGAAAATGCAGCTTCATATAGCAGATCATGCTCTGGATCAGGCATTGCTCCAGTGGAAGTATGAGTATTTGATGAAACAGGAACAATGGCTTATCGAACTGATGTGCGGAAAAAGAGAAGAAGAAAAGCAGGAGGAAAAGCAATGAAGTGTAGTATCAGCACATATTATAAGATTTTGGACGCAGAATTATATAATTATGATGATGGTTATATGAAACTGGATGTTGACGTCAATGCGAAAAGTATCGATCTTGAAGAATATGCGAGCAAACAGAAAAAGAGCATTGCGGATATGTGTAATGTGCCTGAAGAAAAGGTAATTCCAATATCTCGATTAGAGTATGAAACATATGCAGATGAGTAAAGAGAGGAAGCCCATATGTACAGCAAATGCCAGAAGTGCGGAAAGAAACTGACGGATCCCGAAAGCATCAAAAGGGGATATGGACCGGAATGTTGGAACAGCCTGACTGCACATTATTACCGAAACCCTGTTGACTGGGAAAACTACAGAGTACCTGGGCAAATGAACATTGAGGATTTTTTGGATATGGGAGGTGGGGACAATGGCGATAAGAAAGATATGCCCTGAATGCGGGCAACAGTACGGCACCAGACCAGCAGTGTCGAGAAAGGATAGGAAAACAGAAATATGTCCTGACTGTGGAACAAAGCAGGCACTTGACACTGTGAGGGATTTGTTGGGGCCGGAAATGACCGATCAGCAATGGGAAGGATATAAAAGCGGATTTTTAAAAAGGTCGAGGGAGGGACAGCATGGACAGAACACTTTATAATGCCAGCGGGTGTAAGGATAAGACCGCTCATGATGCGATTTGTTCTGCATCAAAACCGCAGACACAGGTTTTCAGATCTGACTGGACGCGGAGAGACAACGAGGCAGATATGTTCGTAAAGATGGTGAAACGTCTGGCAAAAGGATTTAATTTTAAACTTTGCGACAGAATTCGATTTGAGGATCCGGAAACAGGAAAGAAATATTTGTGAGGTATGGCATGGACACAGAGAAAAAAGTACAATTCGTAGCACTGACAAAAGAGGAAATTGATGCAATGATTCAGCAGGCTGCCCTTGCCGGCGCACAGGTTGCGTCTGATGCAATGATGGTAGGGCAGAGAAAAAGCGAGAAGGAGAAGATTGATCGTCGTTTGCATAATACTGATTTACTCCTTAGAAATTACAGAACTTTAAAGGCGAGCTACGAAAATGCCGTCTACAAGTCCAAGGAAGGGGAGGTTACAGAGGTGCTGGAAGACATCATGACCATGAAAGATGATAAGGTCATAGTGGAGAGCATCAAAACTTCGGCCAAAAGAACCGCTATCATGGTACAGCATATTGACAAAATGCTTGATGTATACCGTATCTATTGTAGCAAATTATCGGAAAAAGATAAGAGACGCTATAAGATTATTAAAGCCCTTTACATATCAAAGACGCCAATGACAATTGCAGAAATTTCAAAAAAATTTTCGGTCAGCAAGGTCACTGTTTACGAAGATATCAAAATTGCGAAAGAGCGCTTATCTTCGCTGTTTTTCGGAATTGATGGTCTGAAGTTTTTTTAATAAAATCAGAATAACGGAATCTGTTAACTTAACATTGACTTAATAACGAAAATGGTGTATGATATGCGAGTAAAATTTTAATCAAAAGCCATGAGCCACTGGGAAAAAACCAGTGGCTTTTTTAATGCAATCTTGGGAGGGAGGAAAGGATAGAAAGACGGGAATGCTCCTTTAAAATATTTTAGAGGAGATTACGCATGAATGGAGTAACAATATTATTTGTATATGCAGTTATCATGATCCTGGCAACAGTGATCCTGACAAAGAAAGAAAAAAATGTGGAACGCTTCTGTGTTGGAAGCCGTTCTGAAAACTGGCTGATGTCGGCTCTCAGCATTGCGGCAACGTGGATCTGGGCTCCGGCATTATTTGTATCAACTGAGAAAGCATATTCTACCGGCTGGGTTGGCCTGTTCTGGTTTCTGGTCCCGAATGCCCTTTGTCTGGTGATATTCATTCCCTTTGCAAAGAAAATCCGGAAGGAAATGCCAGAGGGAATGACACTGTCTGGTTACATGAAAGAAAAATACCAATCCGATGGAGTGAAAAGGGTTTACCTGTTTCAGCTGATCGGACTGTCTGTTCTGTCAACAGGAGTTCAGCTTCTTGCGGGAAGCCAGATCCTTAGTGCAGTAACAGGAATTTCGTTCAAAACCATGACTATTTTGCTCGCTTGTATAGCAATTTCCTATTCTCTGTTCTCTGGAATTAAAGCATCTATGCTTACAGATGCTATTCAAATGGTATTCATGCTTGTTGCATGTAGCCTATTTGTAATATTCGGAGTAAGAAATACAGGAACACAGGGCATTATACAGGGCCTGAGTGGTATATCAGGAGACTGTACAACGCTCTTTTCTGGAAAAGGAGTAGAGATTTTCTTAGCCTTTGGGCTTCCGACAACGATAGGACTTTTATCCGGGCCGTTTGGAGATCAGAGCTTCTGGCAGAGGGCATTTGCAGTAAAAAAAGAGAAGCTGGGAAGAGCGTTTCTTCTTGGAGCAGTTCTTTTTGCGGTGGTTCCACTGTCAATGGGAATTCTTGGATTTATGGGAGCCGGTGCAGGATATCAGGCACAGAACCTTGGAATCATCAATTTTGAATTGATCCGCCACTTTTTCCCGTCCTGGGCAGTATTGCCGTTCCTTTTCATGATTGTTTCCGGTTTGCTGTCTACAGTGGATAGCAACTTGTGCGCAGTATCTTCGCTTACGACAGATATTGCAGGAGGAAAAGACATCAGGAAGACCAGAGCTGCAATGGCAGTGCTTCTGATCGCTGGCATTCTGATTGCAAATATCCCGGGAATTACAGTGACACATCTGTTTTTGTTCTATGGCACACTGAGGGCGTCAACATTACTTCCAACAGTCATGACACTGAAAGGGGTAAGACTGAATGCAAAAGGGATTATCACAGGTGTGGTTGCTGCACTGGCTGTAGGGCTTCCTGTATTCGCCTACGGCAGCGTTTTGAATAGTGGACCATATAAAACACTGGGAAGCTTGCTGACAGTCCTGTTGAGCGGACTTATCGCCTTGGCTGCTTCCGGAAAGGAGAGACACTATGCTCGGTAGAAAACAATCCGTTCGAAATAATGAAGACTGGAAGAATGCGCTTGATCACATTGAAGAGACGGTGCCAAAGAAAGAACTGGATTCCCTTGTGAAAAAGACAGTGAAAGACATCAAAGAGAAATGCAAGGGGAAAAAGGCAGCCTATGCATGGAGTGCGGGAAAAGACTCACTGGTACTTGGAGAGATATGCGAGAAAGCCGGCATTGATCAGAGCGTCCTTGTAAGGTGTAATCTGGAATATCCGGCATTTATTGCATGGATAGAGCAGAATAAACCTTCTGGCCTTGAGATTATCAATACCGGACAGGACATGGAATGGCTGAAAAAGCATCCGGATATGTTATTTCCGGATAAAAGCAATAAGGCAGCGCAGTGGTTCCATATCGTACAGCACAGGGGACAGGCGCGATATTATAAAGAACATCAGCTGGAAATACTCCTGCTCGGACGCAGAAAGGCAGACGGCAATTATGTTGGAAAAGATAATATCTACACTAATTCAGCCGGAATCACCAGATACAGCCCTCTTGCAGAGTGGAGGCACGAAGATATCCTTGCATACATTCACTATTATGATGTGAAGCTCCCGCCTATATATGACTGGGAGAAGGGATATTTATGCGGTACACATCCATGGCCTGCCAGACAGTACATGGAGACAGAACAGCAGGGTTGGAAAGAAGTTTACGACATTGATAAGACCATAGTTGAAAATGCGGCACAGCATTTCGATGGAGCCAGAGATTTTTTAAAAGCTATCAAATAGCCGGTTGCAGCCGGAGGCCATTGCCCTTCAGAAATGGAGGACAAAATGAAGGTTATTAAAAAGAGACTGGATGATCTTAAACATCCAGAGAAAAATGTCAGAATTCATTCTGAACAGCAGATCAGGGAACTGAAACGCTCCCTTGAGAAGTTTGGACAGACCAGAGCCCTTGTTGTGGATGAAAATAATGTGATTCTGATCGGGAACGGGCTTATATGAGGCTATGGTGAGCCTTGGTTATCAGGAGGCATCCGTATAT
>ENA-OQKT01000088-OQKT01000088.1-human-gut-metagenome-genome-assembly--contig:-NODE-88-length-16464-cov-3.210075_pt1 | contig 16464 bp, 19 predicted proteins | sample MGYA00242650_ERZ504801 | MGnify/ENA primary metagenome ERZ504801 (study PRJEB26092, sample SAMD00036396) | human gut metagenome | host: Homo sapiens | study: EMG produced TPA metagenomics assembly of...
TTAAGTCGTTTACCTCTGAGAAGCCCTCAAGACTTATTGCAAGGTACAGATTTCCGGATACGGCTTTAAGTCTGCGCAGAAGGCCTCATCCACGAGTGTGCCGTTTGTGAATGCCAGAAATGCACAGTCACTGTGCTTCTCACAGAGCTTAACAAGGTCTGCTTTTCTGACAAGAGGCTCCCCTCCTGTGAACATATACAGGTATACACCAAGCTCCTTGCCCTGTGTTACAACCTTATCCATCTCATCAAAGGTAAGGTTCAGCTTGTGGCCATACTCTGCCGCCCAGCAGCCTGTGCAGTGCAGATTGCAGGCGCTTGTCGGATCCATAAGGATGAGCCATGGCACATTGCAGCCATACTTTTCACGATTTTTACGGATAGTCTTGGTACCGTAAACAAATGCCTCAAAGCCCAGATTGAGTGCGATTGTTTTTAATACATGAGGATCTATCTCATTGATAAGACGATGCATGTACTTGTTGAGCGTGCAGTCCTTATCACAGATCATCTTGCGCGCACTGTCATAGTTTAAATCAATCTTCTCATCTCCCATGAATTTCTGCCACATGTCGATGAGCTTTACAACCTCTGTCTCCGGGTCCTTGCAAAGTCCTTTTACAATGTTATCACATATTTTTGATGCAGCAAGTCTCGCTGCCTGATGTCCTAAATTTCCCACTTTGTATTCCTCCTTATTGTTTCAACGGTATTTCTGACGACAAATAAATTTAATATTCCGTCAAGACTCAAATTCAGTCCTATTAATCTCACTATCATGCCTGCGGTCTCAAATGGTGTCGCGAAAAGCAGTATGCCCACAAATGTAACTGCAAATGACATCACAAGTATGAGCCACCAGTTCTCGATGCCAAAGCGTTTTGCTTCCACTGCAGTCTGTATCTTGAACGCTCCATCTACCAACATAAAAATGCCTATTGCTGTGGACAATATCTCTATAATATACTCAGTTTTTTTAATAATTATGATTCCAAGCACTATTGAAACTATCCCAAGCGCCAGGTCAAACTGAAACGCAAGCTGAAATAAATCCTTTGCAAAATATCCGGACAGCTTTGTCACGCCATATATTATGAGAAACACTCCATATAACATGCACATTGTCTTTAGTCCAAGCTGTGGCATGAACAACAAAGCTGCCCCCAATGCAATCAGGCATATTGTCATGACGGTATATGCATTTTTTACATGTACCAATGTATGCATAAAGTATCTTCCTCCTTTTTGTCTGCTATTTTAATCCTGCAACAGCCAATTTAAAACGGACAAAAAATAAGAGTGTCTGAAATTCAGACACTCTATCAAATCTGTTCGAATTATTTTGTCATCCAATATCCGCCTGCCTACAGGCAGCACTCAATCATATCATAAATTGTGGCATCGAAAGAGTCACCTATTCTCTTAACAATATCTCTGTTGTATTGGCTTTTTGACAGTCCAACGCCATTTGCCGTAATGGTCTCAGGTAGGCTGCTCATCATACTGCATCTCTCAATCCACTTTATTGTGCTGCCCACGATTCCGTTGCTGTAAAATGCCGTGATAAAAGCAATGTCACTATCATCCAGGCTGTAGCCCTCTGCCTTTTCCAACACAAAGCGGCGCACCACCTGCGTAACCACGGCATCCAGATATGTCCTTAATACCCTGCCGTTTTCCGATGCATAAATGTGCATTATCGCCTCGCGGTTATTAAGAATAAGGGCAGCGACTCTGGCATATGCATCATGAAATGTCACGCCTTCCTTTGCCTCATCCATCACAAGCCTGACCTCGTCCTCAAATATGGCCTCAAGCACATCATATATGTCCTTGAAATAATAGTAAAATGTATTTCTGTTTATCTCACACTGCTCGCATATATCCTTGACTGTAATCCTGTCAAGCGGTTTGTTTTTCAGTATATGTAAAAAAGTCTTCATTATGGCTTTTCTGGTAAATGTTGCCATGTGTATATCTCCTGCTATGCTGTGCCTGCTGTGCTGCTGTTCACATTAAGGTATAAACAATAACATCGTGTCTCCCTCACTCAGCGTGCGCGTATTATACATAAACCCTACTCTCAACCGCCATTATATTAGATTGTTATATTTTTGTCAAACTATGTTTCCGTGTAACTTCAAAGTAAATTCAAAGGCCAACACCAAAAGAAAGAAACATATCCATTAAAAGCCAAAGTCCGCATAATCCTGCGGCAGAAATCTATGATAAATAATATGGCAGCCCTCATCATGGAAGCAATAGTAGTATGTGTCATCCGGCTCATTTAAGAAGCGGATGTAACAGTCAAACTCGCCGTTTTGCATATCCTTTTTCTCGATGTCGTCCGAGTATTTGTAAAACAGCTCAGTTATCTGCTCCATGGTGCAGCCATGCGTGCCGACAAGTGCAATCAGCTCACTGATGAACTCATTGTCAGCTGTGTTTTCATGCACATACTCACTGCCCTCAGGTGGTATCTCTATGCAGAAACGCTCATTTTTTGCGGTGACCTTTATCTCACCTATGGTGTCAGTAAGCTGTTTGGGCAGGTTGTTTGGAGCAAGGATTTCAAGCATCTGCTGTTCTGAAATCATGCCGGTTGCAATTTTATTATCAGCCCCTGCACACTCAAAGAAATGTCTGAGCGTGGAAAGAGGATAATACAGTCTGACTATTTCCTTCCTGTAGCCAAGCTTTGCCTGCTGCTCTTTTACTATATCAATAAGACTCTTCGCTAGACGAGCGTAACCGGTGGCGCTATAATCGCTACTGTAATTGTCTCTATAATCGCCGCTGTAATTATTGCTATAATTACCTTTATAATCGTCACTATAATTCACTTTGTCATCAAAATCACTTGTTTTCGTCATACCGATAGCTTCTCTTTCTCCCGGCTTTTAAGGCTTTTCTATGGCATGCTCACCTTATCGAGTATTCCTGTCAGGTGTGCTATTGCCACGCCATAGTTTGTCATCGGCACATGCTGAGTGCGTGCCCTGTCTATTCTTGATAATACATATTTTCTGTTAAACATGCAAGCGCCACACTGAATAACGAGGTCATACTGAGATAGATTATCGGGGAAGTCTGTACCGCTTGTAATATCCACGGTAAGCTCCTCACCAACACGCTTTCGAAGCAGGTTCGGAAGCTTCACCCTGCCTATATCCTCCGCAAGAGGCGCATGTGTACAGCACTCTGCGATAAGCACTCTTGAGGATGGCTTTAATGCATCAATTGCCCTTGCGCTCTCCACATAATATGGCAGATCACCCTTGTATGCTGCAAAAAGCACTGAAAATGATGTGAGCATACTCTCCGCCGGCTTGTGCTCGTACACATAGCCAAACACCTGTGAATCTGTCACGATGAGCTTTGGCGCGTGAGATAATGCTGCAAGTGCATCTGTCATTTTGTCAGTTGTCGTGCTCATCACAAGGCATTTTCTATCGAGCAATTCCCTGAGTGTCTGCACCTGCGGCAATATGAGTCTGCCCTTTGGCGCCTGGATATCCTGTGGCATGACAAGAAGCACCAGGTCTGTCTGAGAAACAAGGTCTCCCAGGATAAATTCCTGTCCGAAATCCTCAGGCAAAAGGCGTGTGAGTGCAGAGATAACGGCATCCATTCCCTTGCCCTTTAATGCGCTGACTGCTACAACCTCAAAACTATTGTCTGCATTTTTGCCCATCACAGCACTGTTTTCCTCAAAAACCCAGCACTTTGCGGCCTCTATTGCAGCATTGTCAAGCTTTCCACTACTCTTTTCCTGTGCCTCAGCAGAAAGCAAAATCTCGTCTATCTTGTTTAAAGCAAATACAACCGGAGTATGTTTTTTTGCAAATAACAGACTCCATTCTGCCTCATCCTTAAAAGCCTTTTTAAACGGAATTCCCGCCTTCTTCGCAGCAATCACCTCTGCGATATCAAGCACTACAACGGCTATGTCTGTCTTCTCTGCTGCCAGATGAGTCTTTTCCACACGTCTTTCACCAAGCTCACTGTCATCATCAAAGCCCGCCGTATCAATAATCACGCACGGTCCGAGCGGATGAATTTCCATCGGCTTGTACACAGGGTCGGTTGTCGTACCTGCCACGTCAGCTACAATGGAAACCTCCTGCTTTGTAACCGCATTTATCAGAGATGACTTACCACTGTTTGTCTTTCCGTATATACCTATATGAAGTCTGTTGGCAGAAGGCGTCTCATTCAAATTTCCCATATTTCCTCCTTTAGAAACGGAAATCACGCTTTCCGTCTGCAATATCATGTATATGCTCATAGCAGGTCTGCTTAACCTTTGGATTGGTAATCTTTTCTATTTCCCTATCGATGAGCTTCATTCCAAGCTCTCTTGTCTGCGGGCTTGCATAGTCCTCGAGATACTCCTTAAGTGTCATGAGTGCGTTCGGATGACAGCAATTAAGTATCTGCATGCTCTTGCACAGTGCCATAAAACGGTCTCCCGTTCTGCCTTCTCTGTAGCAGGCTGTACAGAAGGACGGAATATAGTCCATCTTCATAAGCCAGTTTACCACCTCGTCAAGTGTTCTCTGGTCGCTGACATCAAACTGCTCCGATGTTGCCTCTGCATTTTTCTCAGCCTCTGGGTCTGCATAGCCTCCAACACTTGTCTTTGATGCGCCGCTGATCTGTGAAACACCGAGCGGCAGAACCTTTTCACGGACAGCCTGGCTCTCACGGGTTGAGATTATCATTCCTGTGTATGGCACTGAAATACGGATAAGTGCGCATATTTTGGCGAAGGTATCATCACTGATGCCATTGTCAAATACATCCGGGTCTATATCATCTGCGTGCTTTATACGCGGCACACTGATGGTGTGAGGACCTACACCGTGCACTGCCTCAAGGTGCTCTGCATGCATCAAAAGTCCTGCAAACTCGTACTTGTATTTGTCCAGTCCGAAAAGTACACCAAGTCCCACATCGTCAATGCCGCCCTCCATAGCACGGTCCATGGCCTCTGTGTGATATGCATAGTCATGCTTTGGTCCTGTCGGATGAAGCTGCTCATAGCTCTCCTTGTGATATGTCTCCTGGAAGAGTATGTAGGTTCCGATTCCTGCCTCCTTGAGCTTTCTGTAATTCTCCACTGTAGTGGCAGCGATATTTACATTTACACGGCGGATAGCTCCGTTTTTGTGCTTGATGCTGTAGATTGTGTTGATACACTCGAGAATGTACTCAATCGGATTGTTTACAGGGTCCTCTCCTGCCTCGATTGCAAGACGCTTGTGTCCCATATCCTGAAGGGCTGTGACCTCCTTTACTATCTCCTCCTGAGTGAGCTTCTTTCTCGCAATATGCTTATTTTTCATGTGATATGGACAGTAAACACAGCCGTTCACACAGTAGTTTGACAGATAAAGCGGTGCAAAAAGCACGATTCTGTTTCCGTAGAAATCCTTCTTTATCTGCTGTGCAAGCTTGTAAACCTCGTCAAGCTTCTCCGGAATCTCACAAGCTAAAAGCACTGATGCCTCTCTGTGTGTGAGTCCTTTTTTTAGCTTTGCTTTCTCGATAATTGCATCGATAAGCCCTATATTATTTTTGTTTGCCTCTGCATATTCGAGAGTCTCTTTGATTTCCTCGTCTGAGATGAATTCCTCAGCCTTTAATGATTTTACGTTGTACATTTTTATCTCCTTCTATTGTAATCACATATCTGCGTAGTCCCCGCGCGACACCACCACCTGATAGCCGATGCTTTTCATCCGGTTTTCCATACAGTAGCGGCACTCTGCTGCCTCATCTCCTGTGCAGATTTTATTGTCGTAGAGCTTGTATTTGTCACGGACATTGACCGGTGAGAGGTTTGGCATCACGACATTGGCACCCGACTGTATACCCTTTTCCCTGCCGAGCGGATGGATTGTGCCAAGCGCTGTTGTGGCAGGCAGCAACACTTTTGGATGTATGAGCCTGATGATTGAAAGCAGGCGAAGCGTCTCATCCATCGTGCCTGACTTTTCGTTTGCAAAAGGTGTATCCTTCTGCGATATGAACGGACCGATTCCAACCATGTGAGGCTCAAGCTCCTTTATAAACTGCAAATCCTCGTACAAGGTCTCCACTGTCTGTCCAGGCGACCCGACCATGAAGCCGCAGCCCACCTGATATCCTATCTCTTTCAAATCCCAAAGGCACTGCTTTCTGTTTGCAAGTGACATCTCTACCGGATGAAGCCTACTGTAATGCTTTTCATCCGCAGTCTCATGGCGAAGCAGATATCTGTCTGCCCCTGCATCAAAATAGCTCTGATAGCTCTCCTTTGACTTTTCTCCGATAGAGAGCGTAACTGCGCAGTCCGGATACTTTGCCTTAATCCCGGACACTATCTCACAGATACGCTCATCCGTGTAGTACGGATCTTCACCTCCCTGCAGCACAAAGGTACGAAAACCAAGCTCATAGCCGCTCTCGCAGCATGCCATAATCTGCTCCGTACTCAGGCGGTAGCGGTCCGCGTGAGTATTGCTGTGCCTTATGCCGCAGTAGAGACAGTCGTTTTTGCAGTAGTTGGTAAACTCTATCAGCCCTCGTATAAAAACCTGATTGCCATAGGTCTCGTGTGCTTTCTCAGATGCCCTCTTTCTAAGGTAATCAACTGCCTGCATATCATCCGTCTCAAGCAACATATGCAGCTGCTCGAGGGTGATATTCCGGCAGGCCGTAATTTCATCTATAATTTTTATTATTGCTGTATTTTCGGTCATGCTTTCTCCTGTAGTCTGGTCTGCTTTATTTATTAGAGTAAACTGTCTTCACTCCTATGCCATCCAGCCTGCCAATCCTGCCGGACAAAGCACTGATAATATCCTGTGGTGCGTCAATCGCCACACTGATGATATTCACGTTCTTTTTCTCGTATGGGATACCCATGCGCCCAACAATGAAGCTACCGTACTCATGCAGCAGATGATTAAGCTGCTCAACCGAATCCGGGTTTTCAACTATAATGCCGATCAGGGCTATTCTTGTTTCCATGCGTTACTCCTTATAATATTTAATATGCGGTTATTGTACCTCTTTGTATTTAATGAGAACAAAGCCCCAACATTAATTGAAAATTCGCCTCTTTCGAGGCTTCTCCGCAGCTTGACGCTGCTACAATTTTCAATTTATGTTGGGATGTCCAATAACCACATACGCCCTTGCATGCGAGCATGCAGATGCGCATGCGGTTATTGTACCTCTTTGTTCACTAACAAAGGGTGCACTTCGCCGGAAGTACACCCTAAATCTTAAAATGTTCTTCCTCCTCATACGTGAATCAACTATCATCTGCTCACAGTATTTGGTGTCAGTGACTCTGAATTATGACATCAGAGCCTTCAATGCCTGCAGGCTTGAAGAAAGAGAGCTGTTATCAGCATGTCTCGCTTCTTGCGTGCTATCTAATATCTAATCCGATTGTATCATGTCTAAATCATTTCAACAATATTATATCTGCTTGTTTCCCGAAATATACACTATTTTTAGACAAAAAAAGAACAGCCATCGTTCTGCTGTCCTTTAGGAGAAGGTATTTTACTATGGGGATAGTAAAAATATATAATGTATTGGGGGGTTTTTACGTTAATTATAGTATCACGTGCCATGAAAAATGTCTATTATCGTGATGCACAAACATGCATAAATTTTCAATTATTTTTTATGCAATATGTATATCATTGATTTAAGATAATCATTTGGTTACAATTACAGTCCATTAAGAATTTCAATATTTTTGAAAAGAAATCTACTTAAAAGTTGACTTTTTTAACCTAAAGGAAGAAAATAGAAACATAAATTGGAAGGAAAGGAGCGGACTCTCATGAAGAAAATACTGGTTTTACCACTGTTGCTATGTCTTATATTCTGCTCCTTTCTAAGTCTCGACAAAAATCTGGACGAATTTGATCCTGACCGCACAGCATACGGTTCATACGATCACAGGGTTGTCTGGGGCTCTTATGCTTCTTCTGATAAGGCCGCGCTTCCACAGCAGGAAGTCTTGGACTCACGCGCAGTGCTTTATTCAGAGTCAGATATGTCGGCACTCATGGATTGCCAGTATATAGAAGAAATACCTTCTTTTCCTGCAGTCATATGCCGCATCCGTACCTCTTCGCTTGGTTTTCTAGGCAGGCTTACATCCAATTTAAGCTGGCTGGGTGCGTTACTCCAGTTAATACATATTATTTTATTCGCATATGCCGCTATCGTGGTCATGCGCATATGTCTCACAAACACGAGCCGGCGCTTTATTATCCGTTTTATCCACGACAAGGATGGGCATAAACTAATTTCCTTCGCTGATTATTTCAAAACTCGCGCATATGCGGAGGAAATATAACTTAGATACATTAAATAAACATTTTCTCCGCGTCATGCTGATAAAGTAAAACGGAGGATTTAAAATGCTTGAAACAATAATAATTGTCGTGTGTGCTGCCGTTTGTATCGGCGCTGCAGCCTATGCCTGGTGGATGGAGAACGGTCCTGAGAAGGACGACAGTGATGCAGCCGGAAATAACAGCCATAGCCATGCTTATACCAAATACGACAGCAATATCAAGGATGATATTGTCTTTCACAAAGCACACAAATAATGATAACATTTATCAACATTAGTAACTATAAACCTAAATAAATTATCTCACCCAATTCGTCATATATCATCTTTAACCCGGATGTATTATGGCAGAACAAAACGAGCCACAATCCTGATACCCACAGGATTGCGGCTCGTTTTTATATTTCTGTATCTTCACCTCTGCAAAACGATGTACTAAATATTAAGCATATCGCTGAGTTCCTTGAGTGCTCCGTCTGTCTCATGTGCGAGAACCTTCTTTGCAAGCAGCTTTCCAAGCTGAACACCTTCCTGATCGAAGCTGTTTACATTCCATAAGAAGCCCTGGAACATGATCTTGTTCTCAAAGTGTGCAAGGAGTGCACCAAGAGATGCAGGATTTACCTGGTCTCCGATGATGATGCTTGAAGGACGTCCACCCTCGAAGTTCTTGTTCTTGTTGTCGTCTGCCTTACCACATGCAAATGCAACTATCTGTGCTGCTACGTTTGCACATAGCTTCTGCTGGCTTGTGCTGTCCTGGATGACTACGTCTGTGTCAAGCTGGTTGTTCTTGAAGCCAATGAACTGGAGTGGCACAATATCTGTTCCCTGATGAAGGAGCTGATAGAATGAGTGCTGTCCGTTTGTTCCAGGCTCACCAAAAATAACCGGTCCTGTAACATAATCTACAGGCTCACCGAAACGGTTAACCGACTTGCCGTTTGACTCCATATCAGCCTGCTGTAAATGTGCAGGGAAACGGCTGAGTGCCTGTGAATATGGAAGCACTGCTGTGCTAGGATATCCGAGTACGTTTCTCTCGTAAACACCGATGAGTGCGTCGAGTCATCTCAGGGTTTTCCATGATGTCTGCATTCTTTGAAAGCTTATCCTCTGCTGCTGCTCCGTCGAGGAACTGTGCAAATACTTCAGGACCGAATGCAAGTGAGAGAACTGCTCCACCAACTGCTGATGTTGATGAGTAACGTCCTCCGATGTAGTCGTCCATGAAGAAGGCTGCAAGGTAATCATCGCTCTTTGCAAGCGGTGATGTCTCGCTTGTTACAGCAATCATGTGCTTAGAAGCATCAAGTCCTGCGTTCTTTAATGCATCCTTAACGAATGACTCATTTGTAAGAGTCTCAAGTGTTGTACCTGATTTTGATACTAATATGAAAATAGAGTGAGCTACGTCAACTGATGCCAGCACACTTGCCGCATCATCAGGGTCAACATTGCTGATGAATTTGGCTTCCATCTTGAATGTATTGTTTTCTTTGCCCAGTTCTCAAGTGCTAAGTACATAGCACGAGGTCCTAAATCGCTTCCGCCGATTCCTATCTGAACAACTGTTGTAAACTTCTCTCCTGCTGCGTTTGTAATCTCGCCTGAGTGAACCTTATTTGCGAACTCAGCGATTCTCTCCTGCTGCTCTACGTAGAATTTACGCTTGTCAACTCCGTCTGCCACTACAGCATCTCCGAGCTGTCCACGAGTGAGCTGGTGAAGAACGAGACGGTTCTCACCTGTATTGATAACAGCACCATTATAAAGTGCCTCAAATTTCTCTGTAAGCTGAGCCTCCTTTGCAAGATTTGCAAGTGCCTCAAGCACATCTGCGTCAACCTGCTTTGCAGCAAAGTTGTAAGTGAATCCCTCTGCCATTGGGATGTTGTACTCCTTGACACGCTTAGCGCCATTGTCTCCTGACATGGCCTCTTTTATGTCAACACGTCCCACTTTAGAAAGCTCCTTGAAGGATTCCAGGGTATCCAAGTTGTTCCAGGTAATCATTGCGATTTCCTCCTTATCATTTAATCTTATTTTCACCAATCGCTTAAATTATACTATCAATCATTTTTAAGTTCAAGAGTTGAGAAACTTTATAAGTAAGTTTTTCAATAAAATTTGTATTTTGTTTTGTTTGTGCACGAATATGCACTTTTTATGTGAAATCAGTAACTATTCAGATCCATTGATGATTTTTTGCCCAATAATATCTGCCCATGCACTCATCACAATACCTTAGAGCCATTGGCAGTGAGCTTGAAGGTAGCTCCGAGTATCCCGGCGGCACCGCGGCACATCATCATGCGCCCTAAGAAAATGTCAAAATACTCATACATCGAGCAGATGCTTGTATCAATCTGAAGATTGAGCGCAATGACCTTTTTATCTATATTAATCTTGAGCGCCGCATCCGTAACAGCGTAATTTACCCTGTCGTGAATGTCAAAATTTTCCTTTGCCTTTTCCCTGACACGGTTTCTTCGCACATCCGTCTTGTCTGCAATGATAAGAGCTGCAGAGACCGGATCCGTTGCTCCTCCTGTGGACTCATCGTGATGACCTATCGCAGAGACAACCGTAATCCTGTCCTTCATGCTCATATCAGTCTTTTTGAGAATCTCGTTCGCTAAAATCGCTCCGTACTCAGCATGATGCTTTCTGTTGACCACATTTCCAATATCATGCATAAAGCCCGCTATCTTTACAAGCTCAATATCCTCTTCACTGTATCCGAATTTTTTTAAAATATATGCGGCACGCTTTGCAACCATCGTGCAGTGTGCCGCCGAATGATCTGTGTAGCCCAGCACTCCGAGGTTTTCATCTCCCTTGCGCAGGCATTCACATATTTCTTTGTTCTTTTTTATTTCGTTGTATGTCAAAATAATTTATTCCGTTTCCTTTCTTTTCTTATTAGTAGCTATTCAGATTTCCCACACACATTAGCAAAACCGCGCGATACATCAGCTTTCTGATGTACTATATGCGTCTAAGCTCAGCCAGACAGATGCACACAAATCCAAGCATTCCTGTGATACCGCCTGCCGTGAAAGCGATATTGAGCACTGCCTTTACAGCCATCACTCCACACAGCTTAGCAAGTGCAAATGCCACCGCAAAGCCAAGCACAAACGATACTGCTGTACCAAGAAGTAATATTATGTATCTGTATTTCGTTATGATTTCTTCGTCAAACATTATTTTCCTCCATCAAATCGGCTATCAGAAATTATTCAATATCATTTTTATTACCTTTTATTACATGATATGAGGGTCAAAAGATATTTTGCCCCTCATTTATGATTAATCAGATTACTACATGCTACGCATGCATCGATGATACCTTTTGACCCTTTAATCATATCATTCTAATGAAAATATACTGTCTGCGTTATGTAAAATTTGTTGGAAATTGTTGTAATGCAGTTACTACATATCAGTAACGTAATGCTGTTTTATTAAAAATCAGTTGACTTTGCCGGTGCAAGGTACTATACTCATGTTTGTAAAATTATTGGTATCTCCCTTTTAATTTTACATATTTACATAGTTTAATAACGGATTTTTGAGAGTGAACAGAGTTCATGAAGGGGTACACCACCGCGGGTGTATTACTTTGTGAACTCTTTTTTAGTATATTGCTTCGGGGTAATCCCCGTTTTTCCACCTCTCAATCCGGAAAGGAGACGCACAATGGTAAAAATCAACGGTAAAGACGCTGCAGATGTATGCGGCATGACTGTTTCGCAGTATCTTTCAGCTAACAATTACAACCCTAAGCACATCGTTGTGGAGCTGAATGAAGAGATTCTTCCAAAGACTGAGTATGACAGCACTGCTATCGCCGACGGCGATGTGGTAGAGATTTTAAGCTTTATGGGTGGGGGCTGATTAAAATCAAACACTTTTTACACCATCAATAAAAATATAAGGAGTTAATCATGAGTAAAAATATAGATTTAGCAAACGACAAATTAGTTTTAGGAGGTCACGAGTTTACCTCACGTTTCATTCTCGGTTCGGGAAAGTTTTCACTCGACCTGGTAAAGGCCTGCATTGAGAAAGCTGATGCACAGATTATCACACTGGCTCTGCGCCGTGCAAACGATGGAGGACTGGCAAACATCCTCGACTATATTCCGGACAATGTCACACTGCTTCCAAACACATCAGGCGCCAGAAATGCCGATGAGGCTGTAAGAATCGCACGTTTATCCCGCGAGCTGGGCTGTGGAGACTTCGTAAAAATTGAAATCATGCGCGACAGCAAATATCTGCTTCCGGACAACTTTGAGACAATAAAGGCTACAGAGATTCTCGCAAAGGAGGGCTTTGTCGTAATGCCTTACATGTATCCTGACCTCAACGTAGCAAGAGACCTTGCAAACGCCGGCGCTGCCTGCATCATGCCTCTCGGCGCGCCAATCGGCTCAAACAAGGGTATCTGCACAAAGGAATTTATCCAGATTCTGATTGACGAAATCGACCTGCCTATCATCGTGGATGCAGGCATAGGCCGTCCTTCACAGGCATGCGAGGCTATGGAAATGGGTGCTGCCGCAGTCATGGCAAACACCGCTGTTGCAACAGCCGGTGATGTTGAGATAATGGCAGAGGCATTTAAAAAGGCTATCGAGGCCGGAAGAATGGCTTATCTGTCAGGACTCGGACGCACTCTGACCAAAGGAGCCAGCGCATCATCTCCTCTGACAGGATATCTGCGCGACTAATCATAAATGACACTTAGCTTTTGAAGGGAACACATAATGACTAACGATACAAATATAACAAATGACAAAGATATCAATGCAAATATCGCCCACGATGACCACTTCAACGACAGCATTGTAAACGAAGTAATCCTCGAGGACATGAAGAAAAACAGAATAGACCATATGAAATATCTGCCTGATATGGAGGTGCTTAACTCCGATATCATGGACAGGGTTGTTGCCGAAATGGATGCATACGACTACGACCAATATACCGCAGCCGATGTTCGCGCGGCGCTCTCCCACGAATACCGCACATTGGAGGATTTCAAGGCTCTGCTCTCGCCTGCTGCACAGCCATTTATTGAGGAAATCGCACAGGCTGCACAGCTTGAGACCAGAAAGCACTTCGGCAACAGCGTGTGCATGTTTACACCGCTTTACATATCAAACTACTGCGAAAACTACTGTATCTACTGTGGTTTCAACTGTCACAATAAAATCAACCGCGCAAAGCTGAATGCCTCAGAAATCGAAAAGGAAATGGCTGCAATTGCCAAAACCGGTCTTCAGGAAATCCTGATTCTCACCGGTGAGAGCAAGAAAATGTCAGACGTCGAATACATTGGAGAGGCATGCAAAATTGCCCGCAAATATTTCAAGGTTATAGGTCTTGAGGTTTATCCTATGAACTCTGACGAATACGCATACCTGCACGAGTGCGGTGCTGACTATGTGACCGTTTTCCAGGAGACCTACAACTCTGATAAATACGAGACTCTCCACCTTGCCGGACACAAGAGAATTTTCCCTTACCGTGTAAATGCACAGGAGCGTGCTCTTAAGGGTGGTATGAGAGGTGTCGGCTTTGCCGCACTTTTAGGTCTCGATGATTTCAGAAAGGATGCACTTGCCACCGGATATCACGCATACCTGCTCCAGAAGAAATATCCAAGAGCCGAGATTGCATTCTCATGTCCTCGTCTGTGCCCTATCATAAACAATGACCGTATCAATCCAAAAGATGTCCACGAGACACAGCTCCTTCAGGTGGTATGCGCTTACAGGCTCTTCATGCCGTTTGCAAGCATCACCATATCTACTAGAGAGGTAGCGCGTGTGCGTGACAATCTTGTAAATATTGCCGCCACCAAGATTTCAGCCGGTGTCAGCACCGGAATCGGAAGCCATGTGGACGATATAGAGGACAAGGGCGATGACCAGTTTGAAATCTCTGATGGCAGAAGCGTGGATGAGGTATTTAATGCACTGCTCGACAATGGTTTGCAGCCGGTGATGAGCGACTATATTTACGTGTAGGAATCCTGTAAACAATGAAATGCTTGAATTAGAATCAGTAATCATTTTAATTTTAACAGGTATAAATATGTATATATGAATATGTTGGAACAAATATGAATAAAGAAAAACTCTTATACGAAAAACTCAAAACATGCTTTACAGAGTGATAATATAATCGCTATCACAAACAGACACCTTTGCAGCCGTCCGTTCATGGAACAGCTCGAGCGCGTCTGTAAGCTCCATCCTCATGCAATTGTGCTCAGGGAAAAGGATATGCCGGAGGCAGAATATCTGTCTCTGGCACGCGATGTGATTGCTCTGTGTAAAAAATATGATGTGCAGTGCATGCTGCACAGCTTTATAAATGTAGCAATAGAGCTTGAACATCCGTATATACATCTGCCATTGCCAATCCTCGAAGCATATGTCAAAAAAGACCTATCTGACAATATATCCACAGATATGTCAAAAAGCACTGACAATTATCAACAATTCTTCAAGGTTATCGGAACCTCTGTCCACTCTGTAGAAGATGCCATAAAAGCCGAACAGCTTGGTGCCACATATATGACGGCAGGACATATTTTTGCAACCGACTGCAAAAAAGGACTGCCTCCGCGCGGACTTGATTTCCTCAAAAATGTCTGCGATGCGGTTGAGATACCGGTTTATGCAATCGGCGGTATCAATATTGCTTCAAGTGATGACAGCACAGCTTCCGATGCACCACCCGCTTATGATGCTATGCCAGACATTAGTGTTCCGCGACTTGCTGATGTTATGGAATGTGGAGCCGCCGGAGGATGTATTATGTCGGGGATGATGAGGGTATGATTATATCATCATCAGGTATATCTAATACCCTTATCGCAAGTTCAGCGCCCGACATCCCGGTTATCACAAATAAATCACCTTTTTTCATCTCCTCATCTATAATCCTTGAAATATAAAATGTCCTCCTGGTAGAAGTATCGTTATACAATACTCCCACAGGAGGACATTTTCAATTCATATTTATTTTTCGATGCACTAATTTCCGCACTCAATACTGATCTCATTGAATGTGCCAAGAATATCATCAACCTGCATAGCCTTCTTATCGGCGCCGGCCTTGTCTATTATCGCCTTGCCCTGATGCATCATGATAAGGCGATCTCCGTATTCAACAGCGTAGCGTAGATTGTGTGTGACCATGATTGTTGTGACCTTCTTCTCTGCCACAATCTTGCCTGTGAGCTGCATTACAATCTCAGCGGTCTTTGGATCGAGGGCTGCGGTGTGCTCATCAAGGATGAGAAACTCGATTGGATTCATCGTAGCCATGAGAAGCGCAAGTGTCTGCCTCTGACCGCCTGAAAGTGCCCCAACCTTTGTGTGAAGCTTATCCTCAAGTCCTAGGTTTAACTCGGCAAGCATCTCCTTGTAATGCTCTATCCTGCTGTGGTTCGTACCACGGCCCAGACCGTATGTCTTTCCTTTATTGTCAGCTATGGACAGATTTTCAAGGATTGTCATGGAAGGACAGGTTCCCTTTGACGGGTCCTGAAATACACGGCCTATGCGGCGGTGTCTGATAAAATCCTTCTGCTTTGTGATGTCAGTGCCGTTTACCACTATGCTGCCACCGTCAATAGGGATAGAACCGCAGATGATGTTGAGCATAGATGTCTTTCCGGAGCCATTACTTCCTACAACGGAAACAAACTGTCCATCATCTATTTTCAGATTAAAATCATCAAAGAGGCATATCTCGTTGACTGTTCCCGGATTATATAATTTGTGGATATGGTTGAGCTCTAACATTATGCCACCTTCTTTCTTTTGTTTCTATCCATTCCAAGCACCAGAATGATGAGGAACAATACCGCTGTAATGAGCTTCAAATCGCTCGACGGCATACCAAGCTTTATAGCGATTGCCACACAGGCCTTGTATACAATCGCTCCGATAACAACACTCGAGGTCACACGCAAAAATGTTGCCTTTTTAAGCAGGCTGATTCCGATAATAACGCTCGCCAGTCCGATAACCATTGTTCCGGTTCCCATTGATACATCGAAATATCTCT
>ENA-OQKT01000091-OQKT01000091.1-human-gut-metagenome-genome-assembly--contig:-NODE-91-length-16360-cov-3.057352_pt1 | contig 16360 bp, 15 predicted proteins | sample MGYA00242650_ERZ504801 | MGnify/ENA primary metagenome ERZ504801 (study PRJEB26092, sample SAMD00036396) | human gut metagenome | host: Homo sapiens | study: EMG produced TPA metagenomics assembly of...
CAATACATATACCTCATCATCATGCTTCTTCACTATATTCTCACTCATGGACTCCCCATTGATTCCGAGTCCTACAAATCCAATTTTCATTGCCTACAAACACCTCCCTGTTTCATCTATTCTGTAACTGTATTATCCCATGCATTCTGGAATGTCTCAAGTCCCTGTCTGGTATATGCATGTTTGATACTGTCCTTGTATACTGCAAGGCCTGTTGTAACGATATCTGCTCCTGCAACCGCACAGTCTACAATCTGCTTAGGTGTACGGATAGCCGCACAGATAATCTGTGTCTTTCCCTTATATCCATAATTGTCATAGATATCTGAAATAGCCTGAATGTACGCTTTACAATCCTCTCCATTTGCCTCTTTCCAGCCGATGAAAGGTGAAACAAAAAGCGAATTATTCTTTGCCGGCAGAATAGCCTGTGCTGGTGAGAATACGAGTGTCACATTTGTTCTGATTCCCTCTGCCTCGAGTCTTCTTGCTGCCTGAATACCGGCCTCTGTGCACGGAATCTTGATAACAAAGTTGCTGCAGATAGCTGAAATCTTTCTTGCCTCTGCTACCATCTCATCTGCATCATCAAGGTGTGGGTTGATTTCAACGGAAATAGGGAATTTCTCGTATCCCTCGATTCCTTCCGCCTTAACCCAGTCTGCCATCTCACTGATTACAGTAAGGAAAGGCTTTCCGCTTACCATTATGTGGCGTGGATTTGTTGTCACTCCATCAATACCAAATGTATGGTAGGCCTCCTTGATTTCTTCGATTTTTGCACTGTCCAGAAAATACTTCATGATTGCTTCCTCCTTGATAGTTAGTTAAATTTGTTAATTAATTGTTGTAAAAAATATAAGCCGTTATGTTTTTCTCTTGGCTTCTGTTTGTATTATATTACTATAGCATTGACTTTTCAATAGTATATAACGTTGCAAAAGCATTTTCAGCTATTTGTTTAAATTTATTAATCATTTTTTGTGCAATATGCAATAGCCATAAAAAATAAGCAGATAAAACTACTTTTTATTATAAAAAACCACCCGGAACTTTTTTTGCGTTCCGAGCGGTTTTTTAGTTAATCCTGTGATTGTACAGCTCTATCCTTATATGTCAGCTATTATTATCTACTTGCTACAGCTCTTCCTCTACCATGCTCTTCTCTCTGTTGAACGCATCATAGATACATGGAATTACTATAAGCGTAAGGATGGTTCCGTATACGAGACCTCCTATTATTGCGATTGCCATCGGCTTTATCATATCTGAGCCATCTCCGATACCTATCGCCGATGTAAACATTGCGAGTATGGTGGTCATCGCTGTCATCAGTATTGGACGAAGCCTTGTACGGCCTGCGTCTATGATTGCCTCATGCTTGCTCATGCCCTCTCTCCTGGCCTGATTGATGTAATCAATGAGCACGATTCCATTATTTACAATGAGACCTGCCAGCATGATAAAGCCAAGCATTGATATGATTCCAAGCTCATTTCCCGTGATGAAAAGAGCTATAAAGCCTCCTGTAAACGCAAGAGGTATACAGAACATGATAATAAACGGTGAAAGCAATGACTGGAACTGCGCCACCATGATAAGATAGATAAATATCACTGCAAGCACAAGCATAAGTCCAAGCTGACTCATTGACTCATTTATTGTCTCATCCTCGCCCTCCATATCTATTGAATAGCCATCAGGAATACTAAGTTTATTAATTTTTGATTTAATTTTATCGCTTAGTAATGTTACATTATGGTTTTCATCAACCGCACCTGATACTGTAATATATCTTGTCTGAGCATCTCGATGAATGGTACTCAGTGTCTGTTCCTGCGAAATAGTGCAGATATCACTGAGCGGAATCTCCTTTTCACTGCCATCATTATCCTTATAGGTAAATGTAAGGTTTTTGATGTCGTCCACAGTCACATCAGACTGCTCTGCAGATTGTAAGTATACCTCATAGTCCTTTATGTCGGTCGTAATGGTTGTTGCGCTCTTTTGAGATGATATCTCACTGGATACGAGCTGGTATACCTGAGCCACCGTATAGCCATACTTTGCTGCTTTTTCCTTATCCACAGTTATCTTAAGCTCATTGATTGTATCTCCAAGACCGTCATCTATATCTGTCACTCCATTTGTGTCCTTAAGAATATCCGCCACATCACCTGCAAGCTTCTGCAGCTTGTCTATATCATTACCCTTAATCCTGACAGAGAGACCACTTCCGAAAAACTCTGATGAGTCCATAGCCTGCGAAGATGCTGTTACCTTGCAGTCCAGATTCTTTGTGCGTTTTTCAATTTCATCTATTACCTTATCCGATGAAACATTCGACTTCTCATCAAGCAATATATACATGCTCACGCTGTCGCTTCCTGAGCTCATCAGGTTCATGGTCGAGCTGCCGCCTGCTGTAGCTCCTATTGTGTCTATGCCCTTTATATCAGATATTTTGTCCATTACCTTATCAGACAGCTCTGTAAGCTGCTTGAAGTCAAGCTTTTCGTCATCCTTTGCCTCTATGGTAAGTGAAATCTGATTTGACTCCATGTCCATATCCATAAATGTCATTCCCCTTGACATGCAAAGTGCGCCACTGCCGACTAAAAGCACTACTGCCGCAATAAATACCACCGGCTTAAATCTAAGACATGTGCCGAGCACATTTCCATACCAATCCTTAAAACGGTCAAACCATGGATGCTTTATATCCTTCGTCTTTTTGAGCATGCCTGAAGCAATTGCCGGTACAAATGTGAGTGCCACTACAAGAGATGCCATAAGTGTAAATGCTACAGTAAGAGCCAAATCTACAAAGAGCTGTCTCGTGATTCCATCAGTAAAAATGATTGGCGCGTACACACTTACCGTGGTAAGTGTAGAGGCAAAAATGGCTCCTGCCACCTGATTTGCACCCTCAACAGCCGCCTTCTTTACCGAATATCCCTCTCCCCTTAATCTGTAGATATTCTCGATTACTACGATTGAATTATCCACCAGCATTCCTATTCCAAGCACAAGTCCCGACATAGAAATGATATTTAAGGTGATATCCGTAAAATACATAAGCACCACTGCCACAATAACCGATAGCGGTATAGATGCTGCGATAACAAGCGTTGGCTTTATATCCTTTAAGAACAAAAGCAATACGAAAATAGCAAGTATTGCTCCCACTATCATATTTTCCATAACACTCTTTACTACCATGTCGATGTATACGCCCTGATTCATGAGCACTGTGGTGTGTAATCCGTCATTTCCTTTTCCAGCGAATCAAGCTTGTCCAAAAGACGGTCTGTGACGTCTCCTGTAGAGTAGCCGGTCTGCTTCTCCATGGAGAGCATTATTCCGGGATTACCGTTGACTATCGCATATGTCTCATCCGAATTGTCAGTCATCTCAACATCTGCCACATCACCGACATGAATAGGAGCTATTCCATCAAGCTTCATATCCATAAGCACTAGATTTGTTAAATCATCAATTGATTTTATCTCATCTCCCACCTGTACTATGTACTGCGTGCCATTTGAATCATTTACATAGCCTGCAGGCATATCAAAGTTCTGTGCGACGAGCAGCTGCGAGAGTGAGTCAATTGTTAAAACTGCATTTAAGTTTGACTTGTCAAGTGCATCATCCTTACTCTTTTCAAGCTCCTTTTTTGAGCTGTCAAGAGATGCCGCTGCTGTTGCAAGCTGTGCCGACTGCTGTCCTATGCTTATCGAGCTGATGGCTGCCTGACTGTTTAGATTATCATAGGCATCTAAAAGTGCTGTCTCTCCTTGTGCTATCCGGTCAAGCCCGCTTTGGCACTGCTCTATACCTGTATTCACCTGAATGAGAGTCTGTGCTATCGCTGACGCTGCCGCAGGCAGATCATCTGCTGTGTTTACCTTGATTCCAAGCGTCGAGAGACCTGAAAACTGTGTTGCAATCTGCTTATTAACCTGCTCAAGTTGCGCTTTGAGTGCTGTGCCCGCTTCACCCGGTGCATTTGCGCCCTCTTTGAGTGACGGAATTGTCTTTGTATATGTATCACTATTCATGAAGTCTGAAAGAGCTGACTGAATTGTTTCAAGCTGGCTCTTCTGCTCATTTAAGCTTGAAAGTGTACTCTCTAGCTGAGTCTTCTGCTCTGCAAGCTTTGCCTTTTGCTCCTTTAGCGTATCCACTCCCGCGCTCATCTGATCCGATGCCGATGTGATTGCGTTTTTGTCCGCTCTCTATCTTTGCGCTTGCATCATCCATCTGACTTTTTGCATCGTCAAATTTCTTTGAAACGGCATTATTTATTATCTCATTGAGCGCATCTATCTTGGCCTGATTCATCGTGACCTGTATCTGCTCAGTGAGCTCACCTGTTGCAGTCACTGATGCGACTCCTTCTGTACTCTCAATTGCAGGCTTAAGTGTGTTTTCCACAAAGTCTGTGATTTCCGACTTGCTTTTCCCATCCATATCCACAGCAGTCATCATGATTGGAAGCATGTCCGGATTTATCTTCATAATGGTCGGAGTACCCACTCCATCCTTCCAGCCAGCCTTGACCTGATCTATTTTCTGCTGCATCTCTATCACTACAGAATCCATGTTGGCATTCTGCTCATACTCGCATGTCACCAGAGAATAGCTGTTATATGACATTGAGCTTACGTTTTTGATATTGGACGTAGTTGCCATAGCTGCTTCAAGCGGCGCGGTGACATCGCTCTCCACCTCCTGTGGACTTGCTCCCATATCTGTTGTCACGATAAGTGCATACTGAAAGCTCATATCCGGCAGCAGATCTGTCGTCATCCTGCCGAGCGATACAACACCGAGTACTATTACCAGCAGTACTCCTACAAGTACAGTAAAAGGCTTTTTTACACTATATCTTGATATCATCTGACCCCTCCTTTTTCTTTTCTTTGATAATGTCCTGCATTAGTTTAATAGACAATGTGATTACTGCGATTTTCACAATAAATTTAATTCGCTGTTATACTTTTATTATACAATGTTGCGGATTGCAACTCAATTGGTTTATACTTTTTTAAGAGATTTTTGACAATAAAAAGACACCCAATTATACGATCAATATAATTCGATGTCTTTAAATATCTTTTAATATCTTTTATTGATTTTAGCTTCAGATGCCCTCTTCCTCTGTCTCATCCTCATCATCATTGATACCTGCAACAGCACTTGTAACGGCTCCGATTACAGCGACCAGCGCAAAGATGATAACTAAAAAAATAACTATAAAGAATGCTACTAAAAAACCTGTATCTGTCATATAATTTACCCCCATAGCTGTCTCACAGCTTCTTTAAAATATAGTTTTAGTTTAACACACTTGTCTGTAAATAACAATATCGTACAGGGCTAAAATATTGACTAAATATTGACTTAAATATTGATTTATGAAATTGCTCAGTCCTTGATCTGCATACCGTTTGCATCCATATGATAGCCTTCTGTCATGATCAGCTTTGATACCGGAACTATCTCATAACCCATGTCCTGCAGCTTCGTGAGCATCTCATCGAGTGCCTGCGAGGTGTATTTTGCGCCTAGATGGCAGAGTATTATCGAGCCACAATCCAGGCTTTTGTGATTGCACACTGTATCTATAATGTTTTGCATACCATAGTTTTTCCAGTCGAGTGAATCCACATCCCACTGGATTGGATAATAGTCACAGCCATACACTGTGTCAATCAGTTCATTGTTGTACGAGCCGTATGGCGGTCTGAATACCTTCATATCCTTTCCGGTCAGCTCCTTGACCTTTTTGTGCACATCCATTATCTCTGTCTTCATCTCGCCTGCAGTGATTGTTGCCATATCATAGTGGTGCTCACTGTGATTTCCGGGCTCATGCCCTTTTTCAACCAGCGTCTTTACACATTCAGGATTATCACTCACAAACCCTCCTGTCATAAAAAATGTAGCCTTTACGTTGTGCTTGTCAAGTGTCTCCATCATACTGTCAAAATCCTCTGCTCCCCAGGCACAGTCAAATGAAAGGGCTATCTTTTTTTCTGTTGTCTGAACCGAATATACAGGCAGCTTTCTGTCCCCGAACTGACTCACAGCACTGCTAAGTGTCTCCATCACCTCTATATTTTTCAGCTGCGATATGTCATACTCTCTGCCATATAAAGCGCCTGTAATAAGAAGCGCCGACAGCAGCACTCCAAAAAGGATCTGTGTCGGCGTTTCTTTCGTTTTGTCCCATTATGTAGTTTTGTATTTTGCATGTATGCTCTGTATTCACTCATGCTATATACTATTCTTTATTATCACAAATTATGAATAATGAAATAACTCTATTTCAGTTCTTCTGCCCTTCCGATAAACTCAAGCACTACCTCAATCGACTGATGCGCAGCCTTCTCCGCAAAGGTCTGGTAGTCTGTCTCGCCGCCATCGCCGTCTGATATTGAGCGAAGAATGGCAAATGGCACCTTATTCACATAGCACACATGACCGATGCTGCCTCCCTCCATCTCTGCTGCGATTGCATCAAATGTATTCGAAATATAATCCTTCTGCTCCTTTGTGGCAATAAACTGATCTCCTGTTGCGATATTACCCTTTTTGTAGTGGATATTCCTGTCAGCTAAGCATGAGCACATGAGCTCCACCATTTTTGTATCTGCCGGAAGCAGAATCATATTGATGCCTGAGAGAAGTCCCTTCGGATCTCCGATTGGCGATGTATCCATATCGTGCTGCAGCACGTTTGTGGCTACTGCCACGTCAAGCACATTTAAGTCCTTTGTCAAAGTTCCTGCCACTCCGATATTGACAATCATATCTACATCATATTTCAAAATCATGGCCTCTGCACATATTGCCGCAAATACCTTTCCTATTCCGCATTTTGCCGCAACAACATACTGATCACCGATTTTACCCTCAACAAACTCCACTCCGCTGTAAACCTCTGTCTGTGTGTCTGTCATCTGAGCCTTTAAGTCATCGACCTCCATCTGCATTGCACCAATTACACCTATTGTCATTTTATTTCTCCATTCCTGCTATCTTACTATTATATTTTTAGTCTTCGTTTACTGTGGATAAGTAAACTCCATATTTGTCTGGCTCTCAAGCACCTTAAGATATGCACGGCACTCCTTCTTTGCCTCATCAAGTGACAGATTCTCGTAATGTCCGCACTCTATGGCTGATGCACCAAACACCGGTCCATCATACTCTAGTATCTGTTTTAAGACCTCTTTGGTGATTTCAAAAACCTTTCCCGGCTCGACATCCCTCACAACGAGATAGAAGCCTGTCTGACAGCCCATCGGTCCAAAATATACCACATCATCTGCAATCTCAGAGTTTCTCACACATGTTGCAAACATATGCTCCACTGAGTGCATAGCTGAATTGGTCATATAATCGCCTGCATTAGGTTTTCTTGTACGAAGGTCGTATGTAACGATTTCTCCATCTTTTCTTGAAATATAAAATCCAGGTTTAAGAATATTATGATTGATTGTAAAGCTTTTAATTCTTTCCATAAAAATGTTTCTCCTTACTTAGTTGCTGCCTCAAACTGCTTCAGATAATCCTCAAATACATTGAGTGCATCATCCACAGGCTTTGGTGTGCTCATATCGACACCGGCACTCTTTAGCAGCTCGATTGGATTCTTCGAGCATCCACCGCACAGGAAATTTCCTATATACTTATCCACAGCAGGCTTTCCCTCCTCAAGTATCTTTTTTGAAAAAGCAACTGCTGCCGAATAGCCTGTCGAGTACTGATATACATAGTACGGTGTGTAAAAATGCGGTATGCGCATCCACTCATATGATATCTCATCATCCACGCGCATATCCGGTCCGTAGTACTGCACATTCAGCTCATGCCACAGTTCATTTAGCACATCCTTGGTAACCGGCTCACCCTTTTGCATTTTCCGGTGAGCTATATGCTCAAACTCTGCAAACTGCGCCTGCCTGAAAAGTGTCGTCCTGAAGCCGTCCAGAAAATGTGTCATGAGATATTTTCTCTCATTCTCATCCTCACAATGCTCAAGCATATAGTGCATTAGAAGCGACTCATTGCAGGTGGATGCAACCTCTGCCACAAAAATCAGGTATCCCGCGTAGGTGATGCTCTGATGCTCATTTGAATAGTATGTATGCATCGCATGTCCCATCTCATGAGCCAGCGTAAACACACTGTCCAGATTGTCGGCATAGTTCAAAAGCACATACGGATGAGTGCCGTAAGCGCCCCATGAATACGCACCGCTTCTCTTGTTCTCATTCTCATATACATCTATCCAGCCACTCTCCATGCCAGACTTAAGTGTGCTGACATACTCATCTCCCATAGGCTCAAGCGCCTTTGCCACAAGCTTTTTCGCCTCATCATAGGTGTAGGTAGTCTGTACATTGTCCACAATCGGTGCAAACAAATCATACATATGCAGATGCTCCACACCTAAAAGCTTCTTCCTAAGCGCCATGTACCTGTGCAGAGCCGGCAGATGTGCGTGAACCGTCTCAATCAGATTGTCATATACGCTCTCAGGAATATCGCCATCGGATAAATACATGGCCCTTGCGCTGTCATATTTTCTTACCCTTGCATAAAAAGTGTCATTTTTCAGCTTGCTGATGTACATCATGGAAATTGTATTGCTCCACTTCTTGTACGAATCATATACTCCACGGAACACCTGCTTGCGCAGGCTTCTGTCCTTGCTGCTTAAAAAATCTATGAAATTGCCGTGCGTGATACGGATTTTATTTCCCTCAACATCAGTGATATACGGGAATTTGATATCCGCGTTGTTGAACATGCTGAATATATTCTCCGGTGCTGCAGCCATCTCACCGCACTGCGCCAGGATATTCTCCTCTGCAGCCGATAAGGTATGCGCTTTCTGACGCATTATCTCATCAATCGCACGCTTATAGTGCACAAGCTCATTGCTCTCACTGTAAAAGCTCTCAAGCCTTTTATCATCTATCTGCAAAATCTCCGGACTCGCAAATGCCAGCGCACCTGATGCCTGAACAGTCAGTGTCTCTGCCTTTGACACATATGCCTGATATTTCGACACGGCAGTGTCCTGATGCGAGCGCTCATTCGCATAAACCACTATACGCTCCAAATAATAAGACAACTCATCCTGCTTCTTAAAAAAATCAAGCAGCGTTGCTGCACTGTCGGCCAGATGTTCCTTAAATCCGGATAGCTTTTCTGCAAGCTGTGACGCTTTTTCACACTCAGCCTCCCACAGCTCATCTGTCTCATACATATCCTCAAGCTTCCATTTGTACTCGTCTGAGATTTCATCTCTCTTTTGAAGCCTTTTCTCACTCATTTTGTGTTACCTTCTATCTTACTCTTTTTATTTAGAATCCCACACATCTGCTCTGCAAAATGCATATAGACGTGTGGGATATGTGTGAATTATAACAATTAAGCTCTACTTTGTAATTAAAGTGCCCATACCACCTGAAACTGTCTTGCCCTCTTTGTTGAGCTTTGTGATAAGCACTGAACGGATGGCAGAGTCACCGATAAAGTCGATAGCCGCCTCAATCTTTGGAGCCATGGTACCCTCATCAAACTCGCCTGCTGCAAGGTACTTCTTTGCCTCATCGACAGTCATGGTATCAAGCGGCTTCTCATCCTCCTTGCCATAGTTCAGGCAGACCTTGTCAACGCTTGTAAGTATAACAAGTCTGTCAGCATCAAGAGTATCTGCAAGCTTTCCGGCTGCAAGATCCTTCTCAATAACAGCGCTTGCGCCCTGAAGCTTATTATCCTGTGCTAAAACAGGAATTCCGCCGCCACCGCATGCGATAACAACCTGATCCGCATCAACAAGAGCCTTAATAGCATCCTTTTCCACTATATCAACAGGCTTTGGAGCTGCCACAACTCTTCTGTAGCCTCCCTCGACCTGTGTCACATGGTTGCCCTTCTTCTCCTCTTCCTCAGCCTCAGCCTCTGTCATAACACGGCCAATGATCTTTGTCGGATGATAAAAAGCCTCATCATATGGGTCAACAACCACCTGTGTAAGTATTGTTGAAACGGTCTTGTAAATTCCTCTGCCAAGAAGCTCTGTACGGATAGCATTCTGTAAATCATATCCTATATATCCCTGGCTCATTGCAGAGCAGACTGCTGTAGGTGTAGCTGTATACTCAGGATAAATCCTGCAAAACTCAGACATAGCGGTGTGAATCATGCCCACCTGCGGTCCGTTGCTGTGTGTGATAACAACCTCATAATCGTCCCTGATAAAATCTGCAACTGCCTTTGCTGTATGCTTTGTAGCCTCGTGCTGCTCCGGAAGAGTTGTTCCAAGAGCATCGTGTCCGAGTGCAATAACTATTTTTTTCTTCTTCATGCCGACCTCCTATGCTGCATCCGCTCAATGTGTATTATATCTCATAATCATAAACCGATGTGTATACTATGATAAATCTAGATATAAACCATCAATTTTGAAGAATTCCTATGCGGTGCAAAAGTAAAATTATTTATATACATTATCTAATATTTTAGGGAATTTGTCTAGTACTTTGAACTGATTTGAACAACATTTCCGCCACAACATAGCGAACGTAAGCCGCGCATAGCAGCGGCGCACACGTAAGCACAATTCCGCCACAGCGTAAGGGACATAAGCCCCGGGCACCGGTGGCGCACACGTACTCTTGCAGGAGCGAATAGCGAAGTGGCTTAGATACTGTAGAAATTATGCCCATGAAACGCAGAAACACCCCTGCATGGACGCAGGGGTGAGGAGAAAACGCGCCGGAATTACTGCTGAATATCCTTTGCAGAGCTTAAGGTTACTTCAACCTTGCTCTCTTCATACTGTCTGCCACTCTGACGGGCAACAGTAAGAGTAACCTTATCTCCGGCCTTGTAGCTCTTTAACGCTGACTGCAGCTCTGTCATAGAAGAAATCTTTGTGCTGTCAACAGCAGTGATGATATCTCCCTCCTGTAAGCCGGCATTTGCGGCACCTGAACCAGCTGAAACAGATGAAACATACACACCCTGTGGGAAGCCGTAGGCTACCATCTCAGATGAAACATCGCCACCCTTGATACCAAGGTATGCCTGATTCTCATTAGTATATTTTCCGTCCTGGATGAGGCTCTCAATAATAGGCTTTGCAACTGACATAGGAATTGCATATCCAATACCCTCAACCTCAGTTGAAGAATATTTTACAGAGTTTATACCGATAACCTCGCCATTTTCATTTAAGAGTGCTCCACCACTGTTTCCAGGGTTTATGGCTGCATCGGTCTGGATAAGCTTGTTGTTGGTAACAGTCTCACCTGTCTGTGAATCCTGTGTAGTAACAGTTCTGTTAAGTGCACTTACTATACCTGTTGTGACAGACTGTCCGTATCCAAGTGCATTACCGATAGCAATCGCAGGACTTCCAACAGCTATACTATCAGAATCTCCGATTGTTGCAATCTTGATATTTGAGTAAGTGTCTTTTCCAAGGTCTGCTTTCTTTACACGTACAACTGCAAGATCGTCATCCGGATCTGTTCCTCTGATTTCTGCCTTTACCACTGAATCATCATCAAACTGTACCGTGAGCTCCTCTGAATCTGCCACAACATGATTGTTTGTAGCAATATAAAGATAATCATCATCCTCACTCACAATAATTCCTGAGCCACAGCTCTGAGACTGCTGTGACTGCTTTCCGAAAAAGCTGTTGTAGGTGACTGTTCCTGTATTTGTGATAGCTACGATGCTAGGCATAACCTCATCGACAACAGATGATACATCTGTCAGATCCTTTGCATCCCCTGAGGATGTCTGCTTAGTCCCACCGGATGTTGTAGTGGTAAGCTTTGCACTTGCAGTAGAAGAATTTGAAATAGCTCTCGTGCCAATATAGCTTACTCCTGTGAAAACTCCGCCTCCGACGAGTCCGAAGATAAGAGCTGCAGCTACTGTCTTTGCTGCAAATGGTCCAAATGCACCAGGCTTTCTAGGTGCTCTCTGTTTCTTAGGCTTTACAGTCTGCTGGTATGCCTGACCATTCATATTCATCCGGCGGCTATATGAATTGTCTGTCGAACCTGCTGATGTGCCGCCATATGCATTATTATTTGTGCCTGAATTATACGACTGATTAGAATAAGGCTGGTTTGCATATGACTGATTTTCATTTGGCTGTCCTGCTGCAGAAGCCTGCGAATATGGATTGTAGCTCTGTGAATAGCTTTCAGCTGATGTATTATTAGTCTGTGCAGCCTTCTGTGACTCATCCGGATTGTAAGGATTACCCGACATTGTGAAATTTACATTATTTGTATTGTTATTTGTACTGTTAGTATTATTTGTATTATTTGTATCATTCATATTTCTATAATTGTTATCCATAATAATTTCTCCTTTCGTTTACAATTAGAAGTATACTGTCAATCTGTGTTTAATTTGTGACGGATTATTTATTTTTTCATAAATCAGTTAACTATTTATAGCCTATGTTCCCCATTGCAGGCCACTATGCGATTATAAAATAAAAATAACTGCTCATCGGCAGATGCACCTCTAAGTCTGCGATAAATAGAAATTGCAGAATATCAATACATCCCTGCCAATGAACAGTTACCATAAATCATATATTAAATTTCAATTCCGTTCTTCTCAAGAAGAGCTCTCGCTGTTTCAACCGAATCTGTACCTGTCGCATTCTTTACAGGTGCAAACTCCTTCTCTCTGTCTACCTCAAATGGCAGGCTATTGTCCATCATGTATACCATATCGAGGATGAGTGTCTCGAACTTGTATGCATTCGGAGTCTCAGGCTTGTGCTCTGTACCATTCTCATCAATGTAAGGTACCTTCTTCTCTACCACATGAAGTGGAAGGCTCTTTTCTGCGATAGCCATGAGCTTGTCCACGCGGAATAAATAGTTTAAGATAACACCAAAACCATACTGCAATGAACCATTCTCGTTCTTTGCCTCTGCCATCTCAGGAGTAAGCTCGTAATACTCAACAATCGAAGGCTTGCCATTCTCAAGACACATAGCACCAACTCTCTCATATGGATCACATTTTCTGACCACCTTAGAGCCGCTGACACAGCCGGACTCGATTGTAGCACCTACAAATACAGGATCTGCAATCTGCTGAAGCACATTGTCCACAGCAAATACATTGAGCCACTCAACACCCTTGTCCTTCAAATCCTTGTCAAGACCGGCATTGATGAGTGACTTGAACCATCCACCGTTTCCGTTTGGTGACATGGCAAGTGAATCCTCAGATTTCATGAGCAGATTTCCATCAAAATCAACTGCCGGAACCATCTCCTGCACGAAAAACTTCACATAATCCTTGTTGTATCCAAAATAGTCGTGCTCTTCAAGAACTCTCTTGTCATGCCATCATTTATCTCGCTTGTCATGACATACAGCGGCACCCATGTACCGGTCTGATTTGTAACCTTCATGAGGTTTGAGACAAGCTGCTCAAAGATGTAGAGTTCCTTTGTCTTTCCGATATTGAACATGCCCTTAGCCTTGTCAAAGCCAAGACGTGTACCCTGTCCACCGGCAAGAAGAATTGCACCGACCTTGCCATTCTTGACAGCATCAAGACCTGTTGCAAGGTATTTGTCCTTATTTGCCTCTATCTCTGAAAGCTCCATAGCAGCAAGCGGTGAAAATGTACCTCTCTGCTGCTCCTTGTTGTGAATCATATCAAGGTATGACCAGTCCATGTGCTCAAGCTGGCTCTCAAGCTTAGCCGGAGCTTCCTCTGTTAAGAATTTCTTTAAGTATTTCTGGTTTGTTGCCGTGATTTTTTCTTTGATTTCCGGTTTCATAATAAATAATCTCCCTAATAGCTAACTTTAATTATTTAATCATCCGAACCATCTGATGATGATTTTTCTTCTGAACCGTTTTCAGATTCTGACTGGCTCTTTTTCAGGGCATCCTGCTTGTCCTTATTTTTTTTCTTTGCCCCTTCTGTTCCATCAGAGCCAACAGTATCATTGTACTGCGTGAGATCAAATGCTGAAGTCTTAGATGTAACACCTGTCTTTTTAGCAATCTTATCACTTACTGTCTGAACTGTCTCTGTTGGCTGGTAATCAGTCTCATTAAACAGGAACTGATGAAGCTTAGAAACATTCTGTGCCAGGTCTATAGGAATTACGGTATCGCCAGTAGTTGACAGATTCATTGTAGTCAGCTCAAATGGGAAGCCTGTTGTCTCCTTCATCTGATATTTTGTAACAGCTGTTGCATACTGGATAATCTCTTTAGCTGTAAAATTAGTACTTATCTGACTCATAATATCCTTACACATCTCTGTTAGAGAGCCTAAATCTGACTGTTTAGCCTTGTCAAGCATAGCCTGAAGCACAATTCTCTGACGGGATGCCCTTAAGAAATCATCACCTGAGGTGCTTCTGATACGTGCATAGCATGTAGCCTGAGTTCCATCAAGATGCTGCATACCATCCCCCTCAAGATAAGGAGTATTATATCCTGTAGTATAATCAACCTCAGGAATCAGATAATTGATTTCCTTCATCTCCGCATTAGTAATCTCAAGATCAAGGCCACCGATATCATCTATAGCATCTACAAGAGCCTTCCAGTCAACACAGACATACTTGGTTATATTCAAATCCAAATTTGAATTAAGCATAGCTACTGCTCTCTTTGCCCCACCATTTGCATAAGCGGCATTTGCCTTTGCAAACTTTCCATTGCCTATAGGCAGATACGTATCTCTGTAGACAGAAACAAGCTGAACCTCCTTAGTATCATAATTCAGACTAGCAATCATGATACAATCGGAATGCCCCTCATCGTATGAACCATTACTTCTGTTGTCCAGACCAAACAACGCTACATTGAGATATCCATGCATATTGGCAAGAACATCCTCATCAATCTCCTCATTGATTCCGGCCTCACTATTTGTCAGCGCATCCTCATATTTAACCTGTCCGAGTGTCTTATTATAAGCCCAAACCACTAACAGAACAATTAACAGCAGCAGGATTTCAAATACAAAGAGTATAATCTTCTTACGTCCACTTCTTCTCTTTTTTCTTCTTCTCTTCTTTGCCATGTTATTTTTCCTTTTTCCTATGAATGTAAAGCCACGCGTCTGCGTAGTCCTGACGTTCCTTCTCTGACATATTGGTATACTTTCCAAACTCCAGATTCGTCAGACGCATCTGCGGCCTGCCACACTTGAAGCATTCAACCTCTTTCCTTCTTGAAACCATCCGTATCCAGCCACAATCCGGGCAAATGTATATTTTCATCATAGTCTTTATTCAAACTGTCCGAGAACCTCAGCTGACAAAGCATCAAGCTTAGCCTGTGAATCTTCAAGAGACACTCCTTTAACTCCGAAATAGAATTTAATCTTAGGCTCTGTACCAGAAGGGCGTACACAGCACCAAGCGTTATCGTTAAGTTCGTAGTAAAGTACATTGGAAGAAGGAAGACCTGTCGGCTCGACCTTTCCTGTTGTCATATCTTTTCTTGTGTCATTCTTGTAATCACGGATAGCAAGCACCTGATAATCACCAAATTTCTTTGGCTCAGCGGCACGTGCCTTTGTCATAATCTCATTTATCTGTGCAGCACCATCAATGCCCTTTAAGGTCATTGTGGAAATGCCCTCTCTGTAGTAGCCGTACTTCTCGTACATGTCAATCATGCCATCCCAGAGTGTCTTGCCCTGTGACTTGTAGAAGGCAGCCACCTCACACAGCATGCAAACTGCTGCAGGAGCATCCTTGTCCCTTGCATATGTGCCAGGTAAGCATCCGTAGCTCTCCTCCATACCGAATACATAGTTGTTGCAGCCGGTCTTTTCGAATTTGAGCATCTGCTCACCGATATACTTAAAGCCTGTTAAAACCTCGATATGCTTTACGCCATATGCTGCCGCAATTGCCTTACCCATATCTGTTGAAACAATTGACTCAACAAATGCAGGATTCTCAGGCAGAGTACCATTAGCGCTCTTCTGGCTTAAAATGTACTCACCGATAAGCATAGCTGACATATTTCCTGTAAATGTCACATACTCACCTGTCTTTGTATCCTTGCAGTATACACCGAGTCTGTCGGCATCAGGGTCAGTTGCTAAAACAATATCAGCATCCTTTTCCTTTGCCAGCTCAAGTGCAAGCTTCCATGCATCAGGATTCTCAGGATTTGGATAAGGACATGTAGGGAAATTGCCGTCAGGTACTGCCTGGCTTGGCTCAATGTATACATTCTCAAAGCCCATATCCTTAAGCACTCTCTGTACAGGGCGAAGTCCTGTGCCGTGGAGTGGTGTGTAAACA
>ENA-OQKT01000092-OQKT01000092.1-human-gut-metagenome-genome-assembly--contig:-NODE-92-length-16233-cov-4.117968_pt1 | contig 16233 bp, 16 predicted proteins | sample MGYA00242650_ERZ504801 | MGnify/ENA primary metagenome ERZ504801 (study PRJEB26092, sample SAMD00036396) | human gut metagenome | host: Homo sapiens | study: EMG produced TPA metagenomics assembly of...
CTTCGCGTTGCTTCGAATTAAACCACATGCTCCACCGCTTGTGCGGGTCCCCGTCAATTCCTTTGAGTTTCATTCTTGCGAACGTACTCCCCAGGTGGAATACTTACTGCGTTTGCGACGGCACCGAGAAGCAATGCTTCCCAACACCTAGTATTCATCGTTTACGGCGTGGACTACCAGGGTATCTAATCCTGTTTGCTCCCCACGCTTTCGAGCCTCAGCGTCAGTTATCGTCCAGTAAGCCGCCTTCGCCACTGGTGTTCCTCCTAATATCTACGCATTTCACCGCTACACTAGGAATTCCGCTTACCCCTCCGACACTCTAGTACGACAGTTTCCAATGCAGTACCGGGGTTGAGCCCCGGGCTTTCACATCAGACTTGCCGCACCGCCTGCGCTCCCTTTACACCCAGTAAATCCGGATAACGCTTGCACCATACGTATTACCGCGGCTGCTGGCACGTATTTAGCCGGTGCTTCTTAGTCAGGTACCGTCATTATCTTCCCTGCTGATAGAGCTTTACATACCGAAATACTTCTTCGCTCACGCGGCGTCGCTGCATCAGGCTTTCGCCCATTGTGCAATATTCCCCACTGCTGCCTCCCGTAGGAGTTTGGGCCGTGTCTCAGTCCCAATGTGGCCGGTCACCCTCTCAGGTCGGCTATGGATCGTCGCCTTGGTGGGCCGTTACCTCACCAACTAGCTAATCCAACGCGGGTCCATCTTATACCACCGGAGTTTTTCACACTGCATCATGCGATGCCGTGCGCTTATGCGGTATTAGCAGCCGTTTCCAACTGTTATCCCCCTGTACAAGGCAGGTTACCCACGCGTTACTCACCCGTCCGCCACTCAGTCACAAAATAATCAGTCCCGAAGGAAATCAAATAAAGTGCTTCGTTCGACTTGCATGTGTTAAGCACGCCGCCAGCGTTCATCCTGAGCCAGGATCAAACTCTCATGTTAAAAGTTGATCTCAGTCAAGTTAAACTTGGCTAATTCGTTCATTCAGATAGAATCTGAATTTACTGTTTTAAAGGTCTTCAATTTTCATTGAAGCGTTCTGATTGATTCTCAAAATCTTTCAAGGTTTCTCACTGTTCAGTTATCAATGTTCTTTGTTTCGCTCTCTTGCGACAGCTTGATTATTTTATCAAATCGCTGTTCGTTTGTCAAGCACTTTTTTTATTTTTTCGAACTCCGTTTTAAGTTCTCTGTCTTGCGACAGCTTGTTTATTCTATCAAAATGTTTTGCATTTGTCAAGAACTTTTTTCATTTTCTTTTACATCTCTGTTTTAAGGCAAAAGAAAGCGCAGGGGGTGGGATTCGAACCCACGCGCCCTTGCGGACAAACGGTTTTCAAGACCGCCTCGTTATGACCACTTCGATACCCCTGCGTGTCACAATTAACACGTAATTGTTTAGTTGTCTGCACTTGTTCAGCGCAGGATTTATATTATCATCAATGTTACAATATGTCAACACTAATTTCTAATTTTTTTACATTTTTCTGCGTTTCTTTAAAAAAAGTTCTGCAATCCCCATATCTTCAGGAGTTGTGACCTTTATATTTTCATACGAGCCTTCTATGAGCTTTACTTTTGTGTCACTCCCATACTCGACTATCATTGCATCATCCGTAATTGCCGGCACACTTTTCCCATATGACATGTCACTAAACAGCTTATCATAGGACTGAGCCAGCAAATCATATTCAAAGCATTGCGGTGTCTGAATCTGCCACAGGCTTTTCCTGTCAGGAGTATTTTCTGAATATCCCAATTCATCTGACACCTTTATTGTGTCCTTTACAGGCATTCCTGCTACGCATGCTTTTTCTTTTTCAACCGTATGCATAGAACGGACTATTATTTCATTATCCACCAGAGGGCGTGCGCCGTCATGGATCAGCACATAGTCCGTGCCGTTTGCTGCTTTAAGCCCCTCATATACAGAGTTGTAGCGCTCTTTCCCCCCCTGCACTATTGCTTTCACCTTCTTAAAGCCATATTTTTCGATTATCGAATGTCTGAAATACTCAATATAATCTGCACTGCAGACTATGACTATTTCATCCACCGGACTATCCTCAAATGCTTTTATACTATAATAAATCACAGGCTGCCCCAAAAGCTCCATATACTGCTTTGGCATATTACTTTTCATCCGGCTTCCTGTACCGGCTGACAGTATGATTGCTGTGTATTTCTTCTTATCCATATTCTTTTATTTTCCTATCCATGATAAATCTGCACATTATGTTTGCACCACGGTGTACCCGGAAGCAATTACAGAATCATTCACCAAGCTTTAGATTCGGAACCGCATTCAGATCAAGTCCGGACCTCTTACCTGCTATAAAATCATAGTATGCCGCCGCACCTATCATAGCAGCATTGTCTGTACACAGTATCGGTGACGGACGATAGAATTTAACACCCTTGCGCGCACACATTTCCTCCATTGCATGACGGATAACACCATTAGATGCAACGCCTCCCGCAATGGCAAATTTGTCCATTTTAAACTCATCAATAGCATTCTCAGCGTGTCCGACCAGCACATCTGTAACCGCCTGCTGGAACGATGCTGCCACATCTGCCCGGTTTATTTCCAATCCTTTCATCCTGCAGCCGTTTAAATAATTGAGTACTGCCGACTTAAGTCCGCTAAAGCTGAAATCATAGACTCCACCCACAATCTTTGCTCTAGGGAACTCTATGCTGTGCGGGTCGCCCTCATGTGAAACCTTTTCTATCTTAGGGCCGCCCGGATAGCCAAGTCCTATTGCTCTCGCAACCTTGTCAAAGGCCTCTCCTGCCGCATCATCCCTCGTACGTCCGAGGATCTCATATTTGCCGTAATCTACCACTCTCACCAGATGTGTGTGTCCTCCTGATACAACGAGTGCCAAAAATGGCGGCTCTAAGTCTTTATTTTCTATATAATTGGCGCTGATATGTCCCTCTATATGGTGCACTCCGACAAGAGGAATGTTTCTTGCATATGCTATGGCCTTTGCCTCTGCCACACCTACAAGCAGTGCTCCTACGAGCCCCGGACCATATGTGACGCCTATTGCGTCTATATCATCGAGTGTCATATGTGCATCTGAAAGTGCCTGCTCTATGACCTGATTAATTTTCTCAATATGCTTTCTTGAGGCAATCTCCGGAACTACCCCTCCATATAAAGTATGAAGAGCTATCTGCGATGAAATCACATTACTTCGCAGATCACGTCCATTTACTACAACTGCTGCCGCAGTCTCGTCGCATGAGCTTTCAATTGCAAGTATTTTAATTTCTTTTTTTGTTTCTGTATTTTCTGTCATTTTATTACACCAATCTTAATTATATTACTCTATTCTGTTTCCGTATCAGAATCTGCCGCAATCTTATAATCTGCCGTGACAGACTGTTTGTAGGTATCCTTTGGATTGTTTGCTGCAAGCTCGTCATCAAAAAGCTTAGTTGTTATTCTTTGTCCCTCCTCAGTCCTCGTCAAACATGAGTTCCACACTCTTTGCGTCCTTTCCAAGATATGCGTTTGCAAAAATATCCCTCACCTGTGGCATATAATCCTCTGCACGGACAAGTGACGGCGAAAAATGTGTAAGCCACAGCTCCTTCACGCCGGCTCTCTTTGCCATGTCTGCTGCCTCGTAAAAGGTCATATGCTTATACTGCTTTGCTTTTACTATCTTTTCCTTTTCAGCATACATGCCCTCGCAGATAAAAAGGTCTGATCCCTCTGCTGCCTCCACTATGTGCTCAAGTGGCCTTGAGTCCGTACAATATGTTACCTTTATGCCCTTTCTTGCCGGTCCAAGCACCATATCCGGAGTATACACTCTGCCCTCAAATTCAACGGTATTGCCTTTCTGAAGAGGATTCCACAGGCGCATAGGAATTTCTTTTTCCTTTGCTCTTTCCACGGAAAATCTGCCACTACGCTTTATCTCAACCGAATAGCCATAGCACAGCACCGCATGCTTTACGCGGAATGCATGGATATGATATCCGTTCATCTCAAAATATTCATCCTGCTCATTGAGCTCTATGCATTTTATCTCAAAAGGCAGCTCCGGCGCAATCGTCCGAAGTGCAGTGACAACCCTTGTAAGCCCCTTAGGTCCAATAATGGTAAGCGGCTCGGTGCGCTCGGCATTTCCCATTGTAAGAAGAAGCCCCGGCAATCCGCTGATATGGTCTGCATGAAAGTGGGTGATGCACAAAATATCTATCGGCTTGAAATTGATTCCGGCCTCTTTCATCGCAATCTGCGTTCCCTCACCGCAGTCAATAAGTATATTGCTGCCGTTATATTTTAGTGAAAGTGCCGTAAGCCATCTGTTTGGCAAAGGCATCATGCCTGCTGTTCCAAGTAAACACACGTCTAACATAAATTTTCCTCCGCAGTATAGGACATGATGACACCGTCCTCTACCGGATGCTCATATAGATTTTTTCTTATTCCAAGGTTTACAAACCCCATCTTCTGATACAGTGATATCGCAGCCTCATTAGTCACCCTGGCTTCGAGCACAATGCGCTCAACACCTGACTCTTTTGCCTTTTCCTGCAGGCATCTGATAAGATGCGCACCCACACCTTTTCCTCGTGCTGATTTTTTGACTGCTATATTGGTCAGCTCTCCCTCATCAAATGACACATACGTGCACTGATACCCCAGTATCTCGCCATCCTCCTGTGCCACAAGCATGATATTCTCCGGAAGCCTCATGGCATCCAAAAATCCCTGTCTGCTCCAGGGCTGTGTGAAGCTGTCTTTTTCTATCTGCGCCACCGAGTCTGCATCCTCCGGCTCCATGGGTCTTATTATCATATTCTAAAATCTCTCTCCTTTTCCTGTCTCTCTCTCTCCGCCTGTGATAATCTGAGATACTCAGGCTTATGGTCTGCTGCATTTTCTGCCCTGCCCTGCTCATAGAGCACCTGTCCAAGACATGCTACAGCCGATGCTCTTTGCTTATTGCACATGGCAGGTGCAAAGTCATAGTCCACCTTTACGTGCTCATTAATATAATCCCTGAACACATCCACTCCGTCTCCAAGGAAAATCACCCTGCGGCCGAGCTCATTGATTTGGTCAACTATCTCTTCTATCATCACTACGCACTGCGGTAAAATGGTATTCATCCTGCCATCAGTAAAATCATACAGCCCTGTATAGGTCTGCTGTCTTCTTGCATCCATAAGCGGACACACAACATCTGCGCTGCCCCACAGATTGTATGCTAGTGCATCTACGGTAGGTACAGAAACTATCTGCTTATCCAGTGCCATTGCAAGCCCCTTCGCCGTCGCAGAGCCTATGCGAAGCCCTGTGAACGATCCCGGTCCTGCTGAGACTGCAATAAAATCTATAGTCTTAAGGTCAAGCTCTGTCATCTTAGCCACCTCATCAAGCATCGGAAGAAGCGTCTGCGAATGTGTCTTTTTATAATTTATCGTGTATTCTCCTATCAGATTATCGTCCGATACGACAGCCACACTGGCCACAAGCCCTGAGCTGTCAAGCGCAAGTATCTTCATTATAAAACCTCTTTTATTGTTATTTTTCTATAGTCAAAGCCTTTTTCCAGGTCTTTTTCAATAGTAATCTCTTTTCTCTTCTTTGGGAGTATCTCCTCAATGAGATTTGCCCACTCTATCATCGTAAGCCCATCTCCGTAGAAATAATCCTCATAGCCTATTTCATCCATCTCCTCAATGTCACCAATCCTGTATACATCGAAATGATAAAACGGCAGCCTGCCATCCTCGTACACCTGCACTATGGTAAATGTAGGGCTGTTTATAGGCTCTGTGATGCCAAGCCCCTCTGCTATGCCCTGCGTGAGCACTGTTTTACCCACTCCTAAATCACCCACAAGTGTACACACATCCCCCGGCTTTGCCTGCAGTCCAAGCGTAACCCCAAGTGCATGCGTATCATCTGCCGAAAAGCTTTCTATTACTGTTATATTTTCTTCACTACTCATATTACCAGCTTATACCCTTATCTATTTATTTTATCTTATATCTATTTTGTTTATTTGATTTTCAGTCTGTATTTCTCCAGTGTACTGCCTGCCAGCTCCTTTAACGGCTCGTAGCTGTCACCCAGCTGCTCCTTTGAGAGAATGTATGCATTCTTCCTGTTGCTGAATATAAGTATCCTCTTATCATTTGCCACGAATCTGTACACCTGCTCCCACGGAAGCTGCGCCATCTCCTCGCCCTGGCTTACTTTTATGTTCTTTTCATCTATCTCAAAATGCAGTGGCTTTGAGAAAACTTCATTTGTCTTCATAATCATCTTTACCCTGCCCTTGAGTGAAAACGGCACATATAGCAGCACCAGAATACCCACTATAATATAAAGCACCACATACTCCGTATTGCCTTTTTGTGCGCTTAACACTGCTGCCGCAGCCAAAAGCACAGCAAACAGCAATGATATGACACCCTGACTGCCCTTGTACGCCTGCTCTATATTAAATGAATATAAATCTTTTTCTGTTACTTTTACATCAAATTCAAGCTTCATATCCTGCTCCCAACTAAATATTTGGATTTATTATAACATTCCTTTTAAAAAAAGAAAAGAGCGCAATTGACTGCGCTCTTTATGTTTGTGACTAATATATATTGTGTCAGGTATTTTCTCTATCCTCTGCCCTTTAAAACCGGTGACAGTCTCTTGTATATAAGCACTGTGATAAGTGTTGATATAAGTCCCTTTACGATGGTAAACGGAACATTGAATATTAAAAGTGCCTGCCACAGCTTGCCTACTGATGGGAGAAGCTCACTGTAGGCACCAATGATTGCTTCCATTGGCATGAACTTTGTGTATGCAGGATACACGATAAACAGATTCGACGGGAAGCTGACGATTCCCATTACCACTGAACCGACTACAGCGCCGATTATTGCACCCTTTTTTGTACTTATTTTTCTTGTAGATAAGTCCTGCTGTTGCTGTAAATACTGCTCCAAGAATAAAGTTTGAAAGCTCTCCTACCGTAAAGCTCTGTGTTACTGTACAGTGAAGCAGGTTTTTGTATAAACTCTACAATCACTCCTGCTAACGGTCCATATGCAAATGCGCCGATAAGTGCAGGCAGATCTGAGAAATCAAACTTAATAAAGCCCGGCATGATTGGAATTGGGAACTCGAGGTACTGAAGTACAAATGCAAGTCCGCTTAACATTCCTGTGCCGACTAAAAGTCTGATGTTTACTTTTGATTTTGTGTTGTTTGTTGTTACGTCCATTTTACACTCCTTTGATGCTTAAGGAATCCTGAGGATATTGTGAGTGCAGCTATCTAAAATCTGAATAGCTAGATTTAAAAAATCCCGGAAGAAAATCTTCCGGGACTTAATATCACAGTGTAATGACACCTAATAATCTTCTCTCATCCAGACTATACTGTCGGCTTCGGAATCACACCGAATCATGCCTTACGGCTCGTGGGCTGTACCACCGGTAGGGAATCGCACCCTGCCCTGAAGAATTCCTATTTATTTTACAATCGTAACTGTTCAGTACCTTCACAGTTGCGAGCCGCAAGCGCATTAGAATCAGCTACGCTGATGGGCGCTTGCTCCTACATAATATACGTTTTCTTACGAAATATGCGGTACCGCATATTTCTGTACTGAATAGTTACTTACAAACACATGATATGCACTTTATGGCGTTTTGTCAAGGTGTTTTTAATTATCAAGAATAATATTGTCAAAGAAATTATTTTTCTTGCCCTTTATGTAGTGTGGCTTTTTGTTTCTGTTGTTATTATTCTTGCTGCCTGTACTATTTCTATCGTTTCTGCTATTCTTGCCACCGTTATTTCTATTACTTCTGTCAGCCTTGTTGGCAACACTGTCTTTGCCGCTGCCGCTGTGTTCTGACTTACCGGCCTTGTCTGTACCCTGTCCGATTTTCATGGTAAGCTGGATGCGCTGCTTGTTGAGGTCAACGCTCATAACCTGCACATCTACTATGTCCCCTACACTGACAGCCTCAAGCGGATGCTTGATATAGCGGTCACATATCTCTGAGATATGCACAAGTCCGTCCTGATGCACTCCTATATCCACGAAGCATCCGAAATCTATTACGTTTCTGACTGTGCCCTTTAATACCATACCCGGTGTGAGATCCTTCATCTCAAGGACATCGCTTCTTAGAATTGGCTTTGGCATATCCTCACGCGGGTCTCTTGCCGGCTTTTCAAGCTCTTTAACGATGTCACGCAGTGTGATTTCACCAACTCCTGCCTCGTCTGCGAGCGCCTTGTAATCAGATATCTTCTTTGAGATTCCAACTACATTTCTGTTCTTTACATCCTCCATTGTGTAGCCAAGCTTTTCAAGCACTGCCTTTGTGGCATCATATGACTCAGGATGCACGCCTGTGGCATCAAGCGGGTTCTTTCCGTCTGAGATACGCATGAAGCCTGCACACTGTTCAAATGCCTTCGGTCCAAGCTTTGCTACCTTAAGAAGCTGTGAACGTGATGTGAATTTACCGTTTTCCTCTCTGTAGTCCACAATGTTTTTGGCAATGGTCTTTGAGATGCCTGATATATACTCAAGCAGTGAAACTGATGCCGTATTTAAATCTACACCAACCTTATTTACGCAGTCCTCTACAACTCCTCCGAGTGCCTCTGAGAGCTTTTTCTGGTTCATATCGTGCTGATACTGTCCGACTCCGATTGACTTTGGATCAATCTTTACAAGCTCAGCGAGCGGATCCTGAAGTCTACGCGCCATGGATGTGGCACTTCTTTGTCCCACATCAAAATTCGGAAACTCCTCCGTGGCAAGCTTGCTGGCTGAATATACTGACGCACCCGCTTCATTTACTATGATGTACTGCACCTTTACCGGAATTTCCTTTAACAGCTCGACAATCACCTGCTCTGACTCACGCGATGCTGTTCCGTTTCCAAGTGAGATAAGAGTGACATGATGCTTGTCTATGAGCTTTTTGATTACGGCCTTTGCCTCCTCGACCTTGTTCTGTGGTGCTGTCGGGTAGATTACTGTGGTATCGAGCACCTTTCCTGTAGGGTCTACGACAGAAATCTTGCAGCCTGTACGGAATGCCGGATCCCATCCAAGCACAACCTGTCCTGCAATTGGAGGCTGCATGAGAAGCTGCTCCAAGTTCTTTCCGAATACCTTTATGGCACCATCCTCTGCTTCCTCTGTCAGATTGTTTCTGATTTCACGCTCTATGGCAGGTGCAATAAGCCTGTCGTACGCATCCTCCACTACCTCTGTGAGTACGGCTGCTGTAGGCGCTCCATCATTTGTGATAACCTGCTTTTTAAGATATTTTATGATATCCTCTGTCGGTGCCTCTATCTTTACTGTAAGGATCTTTTCCTTCTCACCACGATTAATTGCGAGTGTTCTGTGACCTGCCACCTTGGAAAGAGCCTCATCAAATTCATAGTACATCTCATAGACAGACTCTGCCTCCGGATCCTTGGCTGTCGATATAAGACGCCCCTTTTGCATGGTAAGCTCTCTGATTTTTGTTCTGTAATCGGCATTGTCGGATACGTTCTCTGCAATGATATCCTTTGCTCCGGCAAGTGCAGCCGCTTCATCTGCCACGTCCTTTTCTGCATCCACATATTTAGCTGCTTCTGCCATGATATCAACAGACGATTCCTGCGCTAAAATGGTCTGTGCCAGTGGCTCTAAGCCCTTTTCCTTTGCGATTGTGGCACGGGTTCTTCTCTTCGGACGGTAAGGTCTGTACAAATCGTCAACCGCCACCTGTGTCTGTGCCTCAAGGATTGCCTTCTTAAGCTCATCCGTAAGCTTGCCCTGCTCCTCAATGCTTGCAAGCACTGTCTGCTTCTTGTCCTCAAGATTACGTAGATATGTCAGTCTGTCGAAGAGATTTCTGAGCACCTCATCATTTAATGAGCCGGTTGCCTCCTTTCGGTATCTGGCGATAAAAGGGATGGTATTTCCCTCATCTATCAGCTTGACAGCGGCCTCGGCCTGTCCTTTTTTTATCTGCAGTTCTTCTGCAATTGCAGCAATAATATCCATTTTTTTACCTCTTTAAAAAACTTATTCTTTTCGTATTATAAATGAAGTGATACAATAAAATCAACTTTATAGAAAGGAATTTGATTATGGATCCACAAAAATTTGATTATAATCAGGATTATAACTATAATTTCGGCAGCAATTATGGGCCGGGCTTTAATCCCAACAACAATTTCTACAATAAACGCTCACGCAATATGGAGGTTGCAGCACTTGTGCTTTCAATAATTGCCATCGCGTCGTGCAGCTGTATTTATGTGTCTATCATATGCGGCTCGCTTGCCATGATTTTTGCGTTACTGTCAAAAGGCGGTGCCACCTCAATGAGCAGCATGGCTATGACCTCATTCTGGATTGCGTTTGCCGCTGTTGTTATCACTCTTATTATCTATATCGGTTCGTTTGCCGCCATGCTTCACGAATACGGAAGCATAGAGGGTATATTAAAGGAATACCAGAACCTGACCGGTATCGACTACAATGAGCTACTTAAGCAGATGAATACCGCAAAATAATATAAGCATATTTTTGACTATACAGTTTACCACAATAATGGCAAGTGCAAGCCACATATATAATGGCCTGAAGTGCATTCCGATGTGCAGCCTGCCGCGGCTTATCCGCTGCAGTGTCTGTGACAGCATAAACCAGCCTCCAAAAACGGCTGTATACGGCACAAACGGATGGAGTACAAACGACCTTATCAGATGTCCATGCAGCAGCGCAAATGTGGCTCTCGTGCCACCGCACCCCGGACAATAGTAGCCTGTATATGCGTGCAGCGGACACGGAGGCACCTTTGTGAGTATCTGCGTACCGCATACTCCAATCACTGCCGCAAGAGCCGCAAATATAGCTATGCATATCCAGCCCGTTATATAGAAATACCTGTCGATTGTTTCATCTGTCTGCATGATATTAGTGGTCCTTCCTGTGATTTTGTGTAACCATATGAATACAAGTATATGCTATATATCTGACAATTGTCAAAGCATTAATTTAAACATTAACTTAAGCCTAACTTAAGCATTAATTCAAAACTATTATTTCAGGAGAAATATAATGAACCCAAAAAAGAAATCCAAAGAATTAAAAAGAATATCAAGAGAGAACCTGAACGGAAGATACAGACTTAGCATGAGCGTTTTTCTCACTGTCACACTCATAAATCTGTTTAGTGACCTGCCGTTTACCTACCTGCTCGGAAATGTATATGCGACAAAGGTTCAGACCGTCATCTACTACATTGCCGAGGTGCTTTTATCTATCGTGGTCGGCGTGCTGCAGATGGGACTCATACGTTTCCACCTTAATATGGCAAGAAAGAAAGAGTGCCGTATCAGCGATGTATTCTACTGCTTTATGAATCACTCCAACAGATATTTCGGAGCATACATCATATATTATGCCATCTCTATGATTGCAAAGGCGCCTTTCCTTGTAGCAAAAAACTTTTTCAAGCTAAGCGGCGACACTATGGGAATTGCTATCGCTTTATATGCTGCAAGTGCCGTACTCAGCTTTATTGTACTGGTTCTGTTTCCGTTTTACCTGTATCTGGTACTCTCTCGCGATGATTTATCAGTATTTGCATGTCTGACTCATGCCATAAAGCTGATTCGCGGCAACATACTCAGAGTCATCTACATTAACGTAAGCTTCATCGGTATGCTTGTGCTTTGCGTGCTGTCGCTCGGCATCGGCCTGCTCTGGGTGGAGCCTTACTATGAGCAGACCTTTACAAATCTCTTCCTCGATGTGACCGGGGAGCTGCCGACAGTGGACTGCATGGTGTAACAATACCGCAGATGTAGTTCTTAAATTTTATCATAAAAGTATATTAGGTGCGTGGAGTGGGTGGCTTACAGATTATATGTCATCTGCTCGATTTACGACGTGCCGTGTGGAAGTTATATGCCGCCATCAGCAAAAGCGGCGCGGAAAATACTCGTTCAAGCAGCACAACCTGAATTTATATATTGAGGTAAAATGCGCGTTTGATTTTTCGCGCCTAATAAGCTCTGCTGATGGCGGCATTTACTACCACTAGGCTAAGGAGTTATAAGAGCAGGTGACATGTAATCTGTACGCCACCCGCTCCACGCACCCACTCTCAACCTAAAATCGAAGCTCTACATCTGCAGCAACCGGTCCATAATCCTTGACGCAACGCAGCTCTTGTCCATGATTTCAAGCTCTGTGCAGTCGTCAGCCGTGATGAGTGTGACCACATTGGTGTCTGTTCCAAAGCCTGCGCCTGCTACCTTTAGGTTATTTGCCACTATCATATCTGCATTTTTCTTTGCAAGCTTTGCTTTCGAGTTTTCAAGCATATTCTGGGTTTCCATAGAAAAACCGCATATGAGCTGTCCCTTAGCCTTGTGTGCTCCGAGGTATGAAAGTATGTCCTCTGTGCGCTCAAGCTCAATTACAGACTCATATGAGCTGTCATTTTTCTTTATTTTCTCATCAGCCGGATGTGATGGGCAAAAATCCGCTACTGCTGCGGTCATGATGATAATATCCTGTTCAGCAGCCTTTGATTTCACCACGTCTGCCATGTCTGCGGCCGATGTCACATTTACCACATCTACAAACATAGGTGGCTCAACCGATACTGAAGCGTTGACCAGTGTAACATGCGCACCGCGGAGCATACAGTTTTTCTGCTATGGCACGCCCCATCTTGCCTGTTGAGTGATTGGTGATAAAACGTACTGGATCTATTTTTTCCTGCGTCGCTCCGGCTGTGATGAGTACATTCTTGCCCGCCAGGTCCTTTTCACAGGCTATTGTCCTCATTATGTAGTTGAAAAGTGTCTGTGGCTCCGGCATTTTTCCTGCACCGGTGTCTCCGCATGCAAGATATCCTTCAGCCGGCTTTATCATCTCAAAGCCGTAGTGTTCGAGCTTTTTGATATTGTCCTGCACAATCCTGTTCTCGTACATATTGGTGTTCATGGCAGGAGAAACAAGCTTAGGACATTTGGCTGCAAGTATTGTGGTGGTAAGCATATCGTCTGCGATTCCGTTTGCCATCTTGCCTATCACATTGGCTGATGCAGGTGCCACCATAAAGATGTCTGCTCTCTTTGCAAGCGCCACATGCTCTACATTGAATTCAAAGTTTCTGTCAAATGTGTCCACGAGGCACTTGTTGCCTGTGAGAGTTTCAAATGTGATTGGATTTATAAAATTTGTTGCATTGTGTGTCATTATGACGTTGACATCGGCGTGCTGTTTTACAAGCATACTCGCAAGGTTTGCTATCTTGTATGCCGCTATACTTCCTGTCACTCCCAAAACTACTGTTTTTCCTTTTAACATGATTTTCACCTCTGTATAAAACTATTATTATTCTGCAGTCATTTTTTGTTTACATCGCAAAATGCTTTGTAGCCATCCACAGACTTTGCACTTCTAGCTGCATTGGCAATGGCCTTTGCCATGACATAGGCACTCATTGGCCCCACCAGATTGATATCGGCAGGCACACTGCCCACTGATACAGCATAGATTGAATCTCCGTCTGCCATCGTATGCACGGGTCTGATTGCTCTGCCATAGCCATTGTGAGCCATGGATGCCACCTTGTTGAGTGCGGTCTTGTCAAGCTTTGCATTTGTTATTATTGTACCAATTGTGGTGTTTCCTGTAAACATATTCTGAATCTTCGCCGCTGCCTCAAAATACGCTGTCTCGTCATCAAAAAGCAGCCCATTTTCATCCAGTGCTCCGGCAATTTTCTTATCTGTATCTATATCATATATGTCACCAAGTGCGTTCAGTGTCACCACTGCTCCAACCTTTAGTTCTCCAAGCTGTACTGCATAGGCTCCTATTCCGCTCTTCATGCTGCGCTCACGCCCCATATATTTGCCGACTGTTGCGCCCATTCCGGCTCCATAATTTCCCTGTAAAAAGGTATCATAAGAAGCGTTCTCACAAGCCTTGTATGCCATTTTGCCATCTGGCCTTGCATTTTTATCACCTATTACCAGGTCAAAAATACACGACTGCACCACAAGAGGAACCTTTGTGACTCCCACATCAAAGCCTATATCGCGCTCCTCGAGATACTTCATCACGCCTCCCGCTGCATCCAGACCAAAGGCAGAGCCGCCTGACAGTACAAGAGCATGGATACCCTTTGCATCTGCCACAGGATTTAAAAGTGGTGTCTCCCGCGAAGCCGGTCCGCCTCCCCTTATGTCAACTCCCGCCGGTGACTGTTTATCAAAAAGAAATACCGTACAGCCGGTCAAGCCCTTAGTGTCCTCGGCTTGGCCTATTTTGAAGCCGCCGATATCCATTATGTCTATTTCATGCATATGTTTCACCTTGTATCATGCCTTTCTTTTAACTCAAATGCTTTTTACCATTCCTAGTCCAACTGCTTATAAAACAGGCGGACCTTATCAGTCCGCCGTACATACAATTTCACATTTATTTTAAATCTATCTGAATTTATTTTGCTGCAATTGGTTTGATAGTATTTAAAACCAATCCAACCAGGTATACGATGATTGCGGCAACTATTGCCTCAATTACTCCGTTAAAACTGATGACTCCTGTGATAACGCCCAGCACCGCGTTTCCTGCCACACCGATTGCATCTGCATAAGCATCCTTGTAAAGCACGAAGATTGAGCCCATTACAAGCAGTGTATTGGTCATGGCACCGGCTACACCTGCATATACAAACGGAATAACCTGTGTGCTCTTTCTGATAAATACAGCCTCAACTACTATAAATACTACAGCTCCGACTGCTATGCCGATTCCTAAAGCGGCTGCCTGTGAAAGTGACTCTGACATCTTGCCGAGGAATGCATATACTCCGAATGCAAGGAATGCTGACATGAGCACATTTAAAACTGTGCCCCAGAGATTTTTCTTCTCTGACGCAAGCACCTTTTTGATGCCTATATATACAAAATAAGGTATAACACCTACTAAAATTCTTGGAACAAATGCTATGAATAAGCTCTTAAATATACCTGAGGTTCCGACCAAGGATGCGGCAAGCACCGGCGAAAATACAAAGGATGAAAGAGTTCCTCCGACTATAGTTGCCTTTAGGCAACTGGTAAATCCGAATACAAATCCAAGGAATGCTCCCTTTTTAGGTCCGCAGAAAAGTGAACCAAGGATTACCGGAATGTGAATAATCGTAGCGTTGATAACTACAAGCGGAATATATCCGAGTGGTGTGAATGCCATGATAATGATAATGGCTGTGAATAAACCTGTCAGTACAAGTTCGTTTGTTTTTGAATTGCGCATTGTTTTTCCTTCTTTTGGTAAAAGCCCATATGGGTCTCGTCCTAATTCTGTTATGCTGTGATTCTGTCACACGGCATAAGAGCGCACATGAAAATTGTATGGCTGCTGGATTCTCGTATGAGTAACCCGCATTTATGTATCATACCACCGTGCAAGAAATGTGTAAAGCAGTTTTTGTTATTTTTTTAACAATTTTTTAATAAAATGTGTTGGTGCAGTGCGAATCACCGACATATACATCTATGTCTTACATATGCTGCATTGTATCTCACAAGCGTGAAAAAAAATCCCCGGACATCGTATAAATGTCCGGGGAAATTATTTATTCTACTGTAACTGATTTTGCAAGGTTACGTGGCTGGTCAGGGTTTAAGCCCTTTCCTGTTGATGTGTAGTAAGCGATAAGCTGACAGATTATAACTGACTCGAAAATCACAAACTCATCCGGTGCCTGTGGGAGTGAGATATGCACATCACAGATTGACTTATCTGTAATATCCTTGTCCTTGCTAAGAAGGATAACGTATGCGCCTCTCGCCTTTACCTCGCGGATATTTGAGATGACCTTGCTGTATACATGGCTCTGTGTAGCAACTGCAATAACCGGAACGCCCTCGCTGATGAGCGCGATTGTACCGTGCTTTAACTCGCCTGCTGCATAAGCCTCAGCATGAATATAAGAAATCTCTTTGAGCTTGAGTGCGCCCTCCATGCAGAGTGTATAGTCAAGTCCACGTCCGATGTAGAACGCATTTGTTGCGTTAACCATTCTCTTTGTGAGCTGCTCAATCTCAGGTGCCTGCGTGATAACTGACTCGATGAGATTTGGAACCTCCTGAAGATTCTCAATAAACT
>ENA-OQKT01000093-OQKT01000093.1-human-gut-metagenome-genome-assembly--contig:-NODE-93-length-16006-cov-2.955602_pt1 | contig 16006 bp, 15 predicted proteins | sample MGYA00242650_ERZ504801 | MGnify/ENA primary metagenome ERZ504801 (study PRJEB26092, sample SAMD00036396) | human gut metagenome | host: Homo sapiens | study: EMG produced TPA metagenomics assembly of...
ATATGTTTTTTCTTTTTTCATCATAAATCACCATTAATATGATCCCGGTAAATCCTGCCATTGTTGGAATTGAAGCTGTAAACCCTACGAACCATTAATTCCTGTAAGCAACATATTTTTACTGTTTACAGTATACATCCATATTGCAGGAAAGTTCTGTGCCACATCAATATGAAAAAATCTGGCTTTCTCCTGATAGAATATTATACAGACAATGAATCATAACCGAAGACCATATAGAACCTGTCTGCTCTGTAACAAGTGCCAATGCAATTCCTGCAATTTCAACAGAAATAATCATCATAATTACTTTTTTTATATCAGAAGTATCAATCCCATCAAAATGATAAACAGCAAATAAAAAACTTGAAACAAACACTGCACATTTCTTTCCAAAAGTATTCTGAAGCAATCTTAAAATCATACCACGAAAGACAATTTCTTCTGTTACTGCCGCTTTAATACCTGATGATAAAATAGAAATTGTAACTACATCTATGATTTCTTTATATGTAAGGTTTCCTTTTTCAAATGTTCCCTTTGTAAAAAAATATATAAAAAAAGGCATATTAATACCGGCATTAATACCGCTGTTATACACCACTTTTTTTTCGGAAGCGGCATTCCTAAAAACAAATCCTGCATTTGAATTCTTATAATATACTTCGTATATAAATATATCATGGTCAGCAGGCTCAAAATCGCAAATGTCACATATAGAATTCTCACATATGGATTCTTCTCACATATCCCATATGCAAATGCTATACTAAATTCATCCGTAAGCTGAATAAGAATGAATGCTATTGCAATATGGAACGTACATTTTATTTTCATAAATGCTCCTTTACTTTTCTCCTCATGTATTATTTTCTAAGAGTTATCTCTTAGAATGTACTTATACAATAACATTTAATTCTTACCTGTTCATTTAACTGTACCTTAACTATTCTTAACTATCTTCAAGCAGATGCAAGGCCTATGACGAAAGCTTTGCCTTAGAAGCTATAGCATCATCCATGGTCATGTTCCCCATAAAATTTGTTTTTCATGTCTACCATCCAAATGCGTCCCGGATCAAAGCCCCGGTTTCTCCGTCTATATAAAACAATTCCTGTTCTTCTGGTGAATCCTTCCATTGGTAGGGACAGCAAAAACTCCATACAGGTCTGTAAACAATTCCATCTGCAGTTTCATCAATATAATATTTCAGGCGGTATTTTCGTAACTGGAATTGTGATTGGTTCTGTTTTCTCCGTCGTGTCCTCTTCCGTAAAAAATCCGATTTTTCCTTCTTTTACATATTGTTCCACCGATTTCATAATTTCTTCCATGGGAAGCATAGTAACTGTTTCTTTCTCTTTCACCTGAAGCGGGATTGGTATTTTGAAATAGCAGTCTTCAGGCTTGAGACCAAATCCTGCGCTTCCCTGGTAATGATACTGAGAAAGTCCACCTGCCGGTATTCCATTCAACAGAACTTCTGTGTCGTAATAATCATATCCTTCCGTCATGTCGCTAATTGATTTTCTTACAGAAGTTCCAGATAAATCAGCTTTGGAAAACAGTTGATTTATAATATTTAATTTCTCATCTTCCGTATTCTCGCCTAAAAATCCCAGATCTTTTTCACTTAATCCATCACACTCTATCATCCCATCCGAAATAAATAACTGCAGTCCTTTTTCTTTATTTTCCCAGACCGTTTCATCTGTTACAGATTTTTCCCATCCATCTTTCCCGCCAAACCAGGAGCAGATATCTTTCTCTGATATATTGCATTTTTTCAGAACTCCCTTTGAAACGTCATCAGTATTCCCGGTAACATCAGCTTCTATTGTAAGGGTTCCTGATTTCCCTGGCAGAGAAGCTGTTACATAGTTTTTCTTTACCTGTAACATTGTTTTCTCCGGATTATATTTTTCATTTACACTCGTAGTATTTGACGAACTATCCAAATCTGTTGTGTTCTGCGTACTCTCACCCGAAGATGGTTCTATTCCGGTGTCAGCAGCCTGCAATTTCCCTTCTTTTCTATATTTTTCAATGATATCCCTTACTTCATCCTTTAATGGAAGGGTTAACGTAAGAGTCTGAGGCGTATATCCTCTGTAAACGTCCTCCGCAGGAAGTGCATAAGAAGCCCTTCCTTCTGAATCTGTAAAAGAACCAGTTTTAAAAATCTTTTCGTAAGCTTCAGCGTCTTTCCAGGTATAATAAACCTTACCGTCATAAACAGGATATGCCTGAATAGTCATGGAAAGTTCTACTTCAGAATCTTCTTTTAATATTTTCTCAATCAAAGCGTCATCATCCATAAAGTACCTCCTTTTCTTCTTATAATTATTAGACTTGAAAAACAGCCATTTGCTTTCAAGAAAAAAATTTTATAAAAAACGCCATAGGTTTTCGATACCTATGGCGTGTAGATATAGGGAAAAGCTGCCTTTTTTATCGGCAGTGGAATGTTTTCTGTGTTTGTGCCAGATCATCCAAATCATATGAGTGAATTCCTAATGCTTCTAAATCCATTATCCATTCCTGAACTTCATATCCCAAAATATCTGCGAATATTTTTTTCAATATTCTTCGTCTTATCAATTATCTTGTATATGATTCGGTGTCTTTTCCGTCATATACAAATACTTTTATATCCGTATTTTCACCAACATCAGCATGAATACCTACCGTGTATTCTTTATCTGTAACGTTCAGAAAAGAATAGCAACCACCCGCAGGAATACTGCCAGATACGAGTTCCTGTTTTCCTTCGCAGAGCAGATGCACAATAACGTCAAAATCGTTTCTGTTCTGAACCGTCAACACGCCTGTTTTGGATAAAATTTTTGCATCAGAATATGTAATTACATAAGAATCAGGCGTTGACTCTTCCGCACAGGTTACAGAACAATCCCACTGTATCGCGGCATTTGCTTTTCGACAGGCTTCTGAAGACTTATATGTTGAAAACATAATCATTGTACTTATAGCAACAATACTAATAATGACCAACACTATTGTCACTTTTTTCTTCACAGCCATCACCTCCACACACAGTTCAATTTGTTACCCATATGATATCATATCTTTTCTTCAATTACATTACCTAATTTTAATACACAGCCATTCGACTTGCTATTACTTTGTTTTCTTCCATGTATAAAATTGCGGATTTGAATATATCTCCCGGTCACAATCTTTTAAAAGATCCTGAAAAAGTTTTGCCCACATCACAGGTATTTTTTTATTCTTTAAAAATGAGGTCTTCTTTTCCAAAAACAAATATCCGGCGGATTGAAAACATATTAATTAAAGCCGTCTGGCAGAATAATATAGAATTAGTAAAAACAAATTATCGGGACATCATACTGAATAAGACTATAAAGCTGCCCGGCATTTTCCGGGGGAAGATTGATGCATCCATGAGAACCACCTGTAAGATATCTGTCACCACCAAAGTACGGCTGCCAGTCTGCATCATGAAAGCCAATTCCTCCATTGAATGGCATCCAGTACGTTACCGGCTGTTCATAAGAATAGGTTCCATTTGCTGTCATTTCACCTCGCAGCACAGACGGACTGCTCTTTGAATTCAGTGTGAATATTCCAGGGGGTGTTTTTCTATCCGGATCACCTGGCAGTCCGGATACGATTTCTGATTGAAAAATAATATTTCCATTCTGATAATACCACATATACTGCTCTGTAAGATCTACCTCTATATATGTATCTCCGAGATCATTGATCCCATGTGCATTTGCTCTCATAGAATATACCGGTTCCCTGGTTGTCTGGGTTCCTGACTGAATTTCCTGCATGAGCTGTGCTACTTCCTTGTCCTGATCAATCTTCCATCCATAGGCTGAGCCATATACATACACTGTCCTTCCGCTTGTGGTCTGAAATTGTCTTTCAGTGCCAACTGTATCATGATCTGCTGCAAGCTGTGCCACATAATCCACTACATGCTGCCTGAAGGCTCCATCATCCGGAAGCAACTGCCCTTTCTCGTCAAACTGCAGCCAGTTTTTGATGGTATTCCCGTCAAGTGTTACCGTTTCATCTCCAAATGTATATGTGATATTTACTTTTGCCAGGCCATTATACATATTTACCATATTCTGAAGTTCTGAACTATCTCTCGTCACATCTGCTTCCTTATAAGCCTTTGGATTGCTTCCCAGATCTACATCTGCCGCCTCATTATCAATTGCTCTGCTTATCATCTGATAAGCTTCCTTGGCATTTAATTCACTGCCTTCTGTCTCTGGCACAATAGTAAATTCTGAATTAGAAAAACTTACATACGCATTTTCCGGTGCTATCTGATTCTCTTTTTTGGCACAATTTAATGAACTTACCTGTTCCTCCAGCTTTTCCCGACTGAAAACAGTCTCTTCTTGAACCATATAATTTTTCGTTTCAAAAAAACCTCTGATCCATTCCCATGGTTTCTGAGTCTTCAGCAGCTGAAGGATTTCCCCGCTGGATACATATTGATAATCAATGTCTTTACCTGTAATAGTCTGAGGTTCCTGCATCCTTGCACTTACCTGAATAACATAGTTATCCTTTTTCCCTGCAATCTCCTGCTCAACTTCATAAGCTGTCTTATTTGAACTGTCAATTCCATTGATGGTCGTACCCAAAAAGAGTGATATGAGTAATAATAAGATATACCTGCATACACACAACAGCTCATAACCAAATCATCACTATAAGCTATTACAACTTATTTTCATAATTTTGTTTTTCTTTTTGTCTGAAGATACAGTAGATCTGAATTCAGACTTGTCTATCGGCACATAAGTAATTGTTCCGGGTCTTGCCGATTTTGAAGTTCTTATTGATTGCCCCATCACTTCTTTTTGTCTCATATCTTATTCATCTTTCTTTTATATCAACTAGTTTTTTACATTGTCATTGTCAAAATGCAATGTCTTATGGTACTTCGCATTCTCCTCCAGAAGTTTTTTCCATTTTTGTCCATCCTCTTTCGTAGGATTATCAAAATTCTGCTGGCCTTTCAGCTCATCCATATACTGGACATAATCCAGAAAATAAATATCTACCGTAGAAATATCTCTGTCCTGAATTGCGAAGTTATTACAGTTTCCAGTAGACTCATTGTACGGAAGTGTGTTTCCATTGGCATCAAGAGCTACCATAAAGCAATCACTGTTGGAACCTTCCTTATAAAGTTCATTTACCGTCAATTCATATGGAGTACGAATCACCGATTTAAGTCCAATACCTGCATCGTTTGTATCATTGAGTTCCAATACTTCTGTCTGGGAATCATCTACCGTAACCGGGATATCGAAGCTCCAGTCACCTTCATATTTGTAGTAGCCAGCATCCCTTCCATATTTTTTCTCATCCTCTTCTGACCACTGATAGTTTGCTTCCAGTCCTCTTACCTTCGTAATATCCAGATGCAGGTTAAAGGTATCTGGAATATCAATATCTTTAATGTACTTCTGATATTCTCCACCACGTTCAGACAATTTATTGATAAACTCTTCCAGCAGCGCATAACCTTCATCCGTCTGATCATCTAAGTCCGCCTGAGTTATTCCCATCTCATCCATTACCTGCTGTGTCATTTCATTGTATTTCTCATTATATTCCGTATAATCTTTTGCGGCTTCAGCCAAATCATAACGGAAAATACATGCATAGGTGTTATCATCCAGAAATTTTCCTTCCACTTGACCGTCAATTACCGGGCTAGCCTCTGAATTAAAGTCCACACCCCCTGTCATATCCAGATCAATGACTGGTGTTCCACTTTCCGCCCCAGTTTCTGTTTCTGGGAACGGTTTATCACTTTTAAACTGCATAGTCACATAAATTGCCTGGCTGTTTGCATATACCTCAGAACATGTAATTGTCAGCCCATCTGCTGTCTTAGTGTAAATAGCATCATTATTGGTATGATCTGTCTTGGCTCCGTCTGTTTCACTGCTATCTGTCTTCGTTCCATCAACAGCTTCCAAAGTTGTTGCATGATCTGAAAAGTCACCAAAGAAACTCACATTATCCTGTAAAATTTCAAAGAGTCCTCCTACAACCGGGATATTTTTTGCCATTACCGGATTGATTGCACAGAATACAAATCCTACTGCCAGTACCGCTGCCATCCCTCCTGCTATCCTGCCTCCACTTTTCATCCAATGATATGGATCCTTTGATGCTTTTTTCTGTAAAACAGCGTTATTTTCAATCAAACGATATGCCTGATTAATATGTTCATGCACGATTTCCGGCATTTCTATGTCCTTTTTGAAGTTTTTTTCTGGAAGTCTTTCTCATTATAATTTAAAGTCATCATTAGGCACGTCCCTCCTTAACCTTATATCCATACATCTCTGCAATCTGTTTTCTGCCACGATAAAGACGAGATTTTACAGTGCTTTCCTTCATATCCAGAATGTCACTGATTTCCCGGATACCAAATCCTTCCATATAGTATAGAAGAACAACCAAGCGGTATTTACTGTCCAATGGCTCTAAGGCCTGGATCCATTCCATTGCTGCATTATTTTTCTTCGTGAAAAGGCGTTTCCGGCATCTGATCCGTATAAGTAACCAGTCTTTTTCTTCTGTATCATGTCCTTGCACTTATTGATCAGAATTCGGATCATCCATGTCTTGAAATATCTGTTCTGTTTCAGACTTTTCAAATTTTCATAGCAGGAAAGAATCGTATCCTGTATTGCATCCGCAACATCTTCATCATTTTTCAGATATGCCGCTGCAACCTTGTACATACTCTGTACATTCTCATCTATAAGCCGACAAAAGGCATCTTTATCGCCTTTCTTTGCTTTTCGTATCAAAATCTCATTCATTGTCGTCTCCCTTCTCCTATATCAGACCGGTCATCAGGAAATATTGTATAAAAGCTTTTCTTTATGTGCTTCTACTTATTAGACGTGCAAACTCCCAAAAAAGTTGCAATTTTTTTTAACAATCTCAGAAAAATCCCCAAAAGATTAGTTTGAACACTTCCATGCTTTTCATGATTATCAGTCAAGGTGCTATAAAATATTTCAGGTACTAAAAACAGCCGTACCATGTGCTTTTACATGATACGGCTGCCAATGATTCCAGCCCCTCAGGACAGATCAATCAAAAATCATATTCTCTGTCCTATCAGGTTTTAAAAATACTGTTTTCGAAATTCCATTACATTCCAGCGTTACTTTCTGCTCATGGGAAGAACAGAGGCGAACCCTGTGTATCCTGCCCTCTCTCCATTCAAAATCAACTGTGATGTCACCCTGTGCCTTCATTCCCCGGACTTTTCCATCCTTCCATTCATCCGGAAGTGCCGGAAGTAACAGGATATACCCTTTCCTACTCTGGATAAGCATCTCTGCAACTGCAAAGCCAAAATTCCCATCAATCTGGAACGGAGGGTGTGCACACAGCATGTTGGGATAAATGCCGCCTCCCACACAGGAGATATTTTCCTCCCTGGTATAACGGAGCTGGTTTTTCAAAAGCCCCAGTGCATGTTCCCCGTCCCGTAAAGAAGAGGAGGAACAGACAATGAAAAAATTTAAAGCTTATATCGAATATGTAATGAACTTTTATGCCAACTATTACAGATTTTACCGGTAAGTGCAAAATATGGCTTCCGGATATAACCCGGAATCTGTATTTGCAGTTCATGTAGACCTTGTAATCAATAATTTCAGTATACGCTAGAATCCGTTTCCTGTACATGAACAGGATGCGTTAATATATAAACAAAATTTTACAGTTGGCAGACTTAGCCAAAAAAGACCGATATCAGTCTTGCAAAGACCTTGTATCGGTTCTTTTTGTATTTTCTCATTATCTAATTATGGGAGGATTTTTCTATATCACCGAAAAAACTATTATTCCCGCACTTCAAGCCACTGGTCAATGTTCCCAAAATGTACCGCCTGCAGGTTATCTACATCAACCAGTTGCGGGAAGCTGTTTCTGATGATCAGGACACCATTTTCCTTATCCTGTTTTTCTCCACCGCCAGCGATGCCTCCCATGGTCACAAGTGTCAAAACCGTTCCATCTTTATAACGCACCTGGTCAATATTAGCTCTGCCATAAAGATCCATGCCATAATCTGTACCTGTGTACTCAAACTTGTTTTTCTCATCTTCATACACCTTCATAGCTTCATCATAATCAAGATATAATGACCATAAAAGGGGCGTTACTTCCATTTTTTTCACTGTGATTTCATAACCTCCAAAATCACATTTCCGGTTCACTTCCAGAGTTGTCGGAAGATTTACCGCACCCAGAGTCCATTTAAAGTCCCATGTTCCATCTGTAATAACAGTCGTATCATAATCTCCTTCCTCCGTAAGATTCTTTAATGTGATTTCTACTGTTTTATTACTCAGATCATAATCACCGTCATAAGATATACAGGCGTTAAAATATTTAAGATGTGTAGAATTTTGATCTGTTTTCAGTAACATATCCTGTCCTACCCCAGTATTGAAACTTCCAAATCTGTTATCGTCCACTGCATATACTTCTTTTCCATCAATCTTAAAATGTGCCATCTCCTCAAAAGAAGTATGATCAGTCATAGGAATATTGTCGTCTGTTTCCACTTCAAAAAATGCATACAGGAATCCCTGATCCTGAATAGAATCTGTCAGGGTAACAGTCACACCGTTCTGCGTTACAGACTGGTTTATATTCTGAATATAGGTTGATTCCTGCATCGTTTCCTGCTGTTTCTCAGATGGTTCAAGTCTTTTTAACAGATGGTCATTCCATTTAAAGAATTCTTTTGCCGCCACTGTGACTCCCATGCCTGTACAGATCACTGCTGCTGCAATCAGTAATCGGCCACTGATTCTTTTTCTTTTGTATTTTTTATTAACTGCATCTGCCTGCTCAATATGTCTCAGTGTCTCTTCAAATTTCTCATGAAAATCCTGTGGTACTTCCGGTGCTATATTATTCCATTTGTTCTCTAACATGACATTTTCCCCTTTCCTGTTATTCTCTTTGATGGTTTGCTGTTTTTCCCAGGCATCGGTCTTTTCTCTTCTTCATCGGATAACTGTGCTTTCAAAAACTCTCTTGCACGGGAAAGTCTGCTTTTAATCGTTCCTTCCGGAATATCCAGAGCCTCACTGATCTCTTTCTGTGAGAATTCTTCTAAATAATACAATGTTACCAAAATCCTCAGATCCTCCGGAAGTTCCATAATCGCCATATACAGATGACTGTATCTGTCCTCCTCAGTCAGCCTCATATTGTCCATATATTCTTCATATGGAATAACATTTTTTCTTTTCCGAAGAATCCCATTGCATTCATTGATCAATATCTTTGTGATCCATGTTCGAAAATACTTTTCTTTCTTTAAGGTGGGAAGTTTCTCATATGCCTTAAGAATTGTTTCCTGCACAGCATCCCCACAATCAGAATCATTCTTCAGAATGGACTTTGATATATGATACAGCATGGCTTCTGCATCCCGAACCTCCTTAATAAATACATCTTTTGTCATAACTTTGTCTTCTCCTTTTGTCCAGCCGAATTACTACACGTGTTTGCTTTTTTACTTTTACACTAATTAGATGCACCGAGAAGAGAATTGGTTCTCATAAAATTATCTCAGGATTTTGTAATTTAAAAAATACAGTTTGCACATATACAATGATACAATAAAAATGTAAAAATTATAGCAATTCCTACACGAAAGGGGTCATGTTTTATGAGAAAAAGAAACAATTTTATTTCTGTGTTTACTATGTTTCTGGCAATTGGTTTTGCAATTATTTTCTCCAGACCCGTAAAAGCAACGGCAAATGGGGTCCAATTAAAAGCAAATCGGACATACACAGCATATGATGTTACCGGTGATGGAACGAAAGATAAAATCAGAATCAGAGCATCCAATCAAACCGACGATGAAGCATATTCGTCACTTACTGTATCGGTTAATGGAAAAACAGCTTACAGATTAAAAAATACACGTTTTTATAATGTTATAGCAAATATTTATACATTGAAAAACGGACAGCCGTTTTTATATCTCTATGCACCAGCCGAGAATGGTGACGGACCTGTATGTGCATTATTAAAATACACAAACGGAAAGTTCAGAAAAATCCTTGATTTCACTGAAATTATGGCAGGATACGGAAACCATCGCATAGGTGAAGTTACCAACTTAAATGGAAATAAGATTGTAATTACAGAGAGCATCGTTTCTTATTCTCTTGGTATCAATGCAATTAATTTCACCTACGAATATGTCAATGGAAAATTTGTTCCGACAAGCAAATATGGATCCTATAAAGAAATATATTCCGCAGACGGAAGCAGCCGATATTTCACAGTAAACAGTAATCTTCCGGCATATGCCAGACTAGGCGCTACTGCGGTGAACACAACACTGAAAACCGGATCATTAACAAAAATCATTAAATGCGCACTCATAAATTGAAAGATGTATATTCAGTTAGAATGCGATGGAGAAATCTATTGGATTAAAGCGCTGGAAAATCCACCGATTTCTGATAGCGAAAGACAATTTATGGAAGTTAGATATGCAGGATGATATCATCGAAAAAAAAGTTTCATACTCCCATAATATCAGGAATAAGCTCGCCTGCACCTTTCAGTTTAAAACCCTGAAAACAGGTTCTGTCATCGATAACTAATGACATATTTTATATCAGTTTTTCTGTTTACACAAAACTTGAAACGCTCTCATACATAATGCAGCTATGGCACAAAATACACATCCCCATATAAGTATCGCTACCTGCAGTACTTTTTCATCCGGCATAAAAAACACTCCTCACATTCGTCACTTACAATAAGTATTACACTTTACCGTGTAAAAGTCAACCTTCCAAAAAAATCCCGGAGTACATTGTCATACTCCAGGATTTTGTCGTCAACCGGATAAAAGCAACCGCATTCGCTACATAATTCTACGCCAGATAACTGCTTCGCAGTTGATTCAGTTAAAGCTCTTCCCCGCAGGATTCAATCACTTTTTTGTACCAGTAAAAAGAATCTTTGCGGATTCTGGAAAAGTCTCCGGTCCCGTCATCATTTTTATTTACATAGATAAGACCATAACGCTTCTTGAATTCTCCAGTGGAGGCACTGACAAGATCTGTACAGCCCCAGCAGGTGTAGCCGATCAGATCTACTCCGTCATGGATTGCTTCCTTCATCTGCTCTATATGGCGGCGCATATATTCAATACGGTAATCATCGTGAATCTTTCCATCCTCTGTCAGCTGATCCACCGCCCCAAGACCATTTTCCACGATCATGATCGGAATCTGATAGCGGTCATAGATCTGGTTCAGAACATAGCGAAGACCAGTTGCATCGATCTGCCAGCCCCAGTCGGAAGCTTTCAGATATGGATTTTTCAGATTGTCACTTCCATTTCCGGCCGTTTTCTCTCCGTCCTTTGTCACGCTGACACAGCTACTGGAATAATAGCTGATAGTGAAAAAGTCCACCGTACCCTTCTTGAGGATCTCTTTATCCTCCTGAAGAACCTCAAGCTGGATTCCGTGCTCCTCAAAGTATCTCGCTGCAAATCCCGGATAATATCCTCTTACATGAACATCACCGGCAATGGAATTGTGGATCTGCCCAAACTGCTGTGCATATAAGATATCATCCGGATGGCAAGTATATGGATAACCATTGTGATAAGCAAGCATACAGCCAAGCATAAACTCCGGATCGATCTCATGAGCCATGGAAACTGCAAGTGCACTTGCTACCAACTGGTGATGCATTGCCTGATAACGGCTCTGCTCACATACATCCTTCGGGTCCAGCATTCCTGCACAGAATACCGCACCAAAGTCCTGCGTCAGCATATTGATCTCATTAAAAGTCAGCCAGTATTTTACCTTACCTTTATATCTCTCAAATAAAACCTTTGCAAATCGAAGATAGAAATCGATCATCTTACGATTTTTCCATCCGCCATACTCCAGAGAAAGATGAAGGGGATTCTCATAATGAGAGATCGTTATCAGCGGCTCAATGTTATATTTCCTCAGTTCGTCGATCACATTGTCGTAGAACTTAAGGCCTTCCTCATTTGGAGTTTCCTCATCTCCATTTGGGAACACTCTGGACCAAGAAATAGAAAAACGATATACCTTAAATCCCATCTCTGCAAAAAGAGCAATATCCTCTTTCCAGTGATGATAAAAATCAGTCGCCTGGTGATTGGGATAAAATTCTTCCGGTAACGGTGCCGGCGGTGTAAGACGACGTTCCTTATCCACACTTCCTCCTGTCAGGATATCTGCAATGGACGGGCCTCTGCCATCCTCATCCCAACCGCCTTCATACTGGTTTGCAGCAGTTGCTCCGCCCCAGAGAAAGTTTTCCGGCATACGATTATAATTTTTCATATTTTAATTTTCTCCTTTTTACAAACATCAGGCGGATCTGTTATCTCCGCCTGATGTTTCGTTGTTATTCTTATACAATAGTCAGGAATTTATCTCCTGCATTTACAGCTGCATCTTCTTTTTCCATGCATACTGCTTTGATATAATCAGAAATATTGGTCACAACAACCGGTGTGATCAGATCATATCCTTCTTTCTTAATGGCATCCATATCGAATTCCACAAGAAGCTTTCCTTTTTTTACCTTATCTCCATCAGAAACATGGGATTTAAAATATTTGCCATTTAAATTTACAGTATCAAGTCCGATGTGGATCAGAATTTCTGCTCCACTTTCTGTCACAAACATGATTCCATGTTTACTGTCCATGATATTTGCCACCGTACCATCTGCCGGTGCATAAACCTTACCTTCTGATGGAACGATTGCTGCTCCGTCACCTAAAACCTTATCAGCAAAAGTTTTATCCGGAACATCGGAAAGTGCTTTTACAGTTCCTGCTACCGGTGCACAAAGCTCGATCTTGTCTACAAGCGGAACACTCTGCTGTGCAGGCTGTTTTTCTGTATCTGTGTTCTGTACTTCATCCTCTGTCTCAGCCTTTACATCCTCAAATCCGAAGATAAGCGTAAGAACAAAAGCAGCTACAAAAGATACCACGATCATAATGATTCCATAAATCAGATTGCTTAATCCCTTCTCGCCGATAAACGCCGGGATCGCCATGATACAATTCTGTGCAATGTAAAGAGAAACCTGAAGAAGTCCTCCTACGATACCACCGATTCCGGCTGCGATGGAAGCTGCTACAACCGGTCTTTTCAGTTTCAGTGTAACACCATACAGAGCAGGCTCTGTGATACCCATAAGAGCGGAAACACCGGCTGCACTTGCCAGCTGTTTCATGTTGCTGTCCTTGGATCTTACAGCTACTGCAAGAGAAGCTCCGGACTGTGCAAGGTTAGAGCATACCTGAGATACAAAAATCAGTGTATCGGTACCACCGGTTGCAATGGCATTCAGTCCGATCGGTGTCAGCGCATGGTGCATACCGGTCATAACGATGAACGGGAAGGTTGCTGCAAGGATACCTACAATAATGAAACCAAGTTTTACGGACAGGAAGTTGATGGCTACCGCAAGTCCGTTACCAATAATTGTTCCGATCGGTCCAACTACGATCAGGGCGATCGGTGCACTGATCAGAATTACCAGTGTCGGGTTCAGGATCAGTTTTACCATTTTCGGTGTGATCTTATCAACCAGAATCTCAATATAATGTGTGATCCATACCATCAGGATAACCGGAATAACGGAATAAGAATAAGTTGCTTTTGTGATCGGCAGACCAAACAGTGTGATGGCCGCATCACCAGCTACCATAGTTACAAAGGTAGGGCTTAAGTAAACACCGGCAATAAACAGCGCCAGTGACTGGTTCACGCGGAAAACCTTGGCAGCATTTGCTGCGATCAGGAACGGCATGAAGTAGAAAGTAACATCTCCGATAAAACTGATCACCTGGTAGGTACTGCTTGTTTCTGATACCAGATGAAAAGTTGTCAGCAGGCTAAGTACAACTTTGATCATACCAGCTGCAGTCAGGGCAGGGATCATCGGGGTCATACATCCGGTGATGGCATCGATAACTTTTGAAACAACACTCTTTGAGCTGTCAGAGTTCGCTGCCGGTGCATCATCGGTAGGAACGCCTTTGTCTTCCAATGCCTTGTAAACAGCGTTTACTTCGTTTCCTGCGATAACCTGGAACTGATCTTCATGCCAGTTAACGCCGGAGATCTCAGAAAGCTTTAAGATCTCTTTCTCGTTGATCTTCGATCTGTCTTTCACATAGAAACGAAGCCTTGTCATGCAGTGGAACAGACGGGTGATATTATCTTTTCCGCCCAGCGCTGCAATCAGTGTGTCTGCAGTTTTTGCATAGTCCTTTTTCATTTGGGGACCTCCTTTAATAATAAATATTGAAATTTATATTAAAGGTCTTGCCTGAAAAGATACGCACATGGCACGTATTTCAGTAACAATCCATTAACACCTAATTTATAAAACAATCTCTTTTCACAGATTTTTCAGACGTTTATGGTCTTCTGTGATCTTCTGGATATGAATCGTCAGATACAGCATTTCATCCTCAGTCATAGCGTATTTATATTCCTCTTCCATCATAAGATAGATCATTTTTACACAGCCGTAAGCTTCTCTGTACTGCTCCTTGATGATCTTGAAAAGCTCCTGATTCTCATCATAGTGAAGCTCTTTATGAAGGAATCTCTGGGCAAAATATTTCAGATGCGTGAGAAACCGCTGATAATACAGATTATTCTCCTGAAATTCCATATTGTCATAATACTTCTCCACGATGTCCAGGATCTGATGTACGATAATGGAAATCTGATAGCTGTCCGTCTTGCCGCCATCTTCCGCATTCACAAAATGCAATGCAAAAAATCCTGCTTCATCTGCAGAAAGATCTACCTCGAACATCTCATTTACCTTTTTCAGTAATTCCAAGCCGATCTCATATTCCTTATGATAAAGCTGCTTGATATCCAGAAGCAGCATATTCTGAAGGCGGATCCCGTTTTCAAGTCTGGAGATCGCACCCATGATATGGTCGCTAAGGGAAAAATAAATACTGTCATTTAATTTCATCCCCTCTTTTTCCTTCACATCATTTACAAAAGCTTCCACAAAATCCAGATATTTTTCCGGAATAGCAGTCAGATAACCCTGTATCTCCTTGCTGATCTGGGCATTTTCCGCAGTAAAGATCTTCTCGATCCTGGACTCCTCCACTTGCTGTCCTTTCTTTTTCTGAAAAGCAATTCCGCAGCCCTTTACAATAACTTCATGTCCCTGTCCATCCCTGGACAGTATCAGATTATTATTCAAAATCTTATGGATAACCATAGTCCTGTTCCCCCGCTGCCAAACAAATAAAAAAAGACCATTACAGTATATAGAAAACCTATTCCTATACTACTATAAGGTCTTGCCTGACGATAAATAAATATTTCAGTAACAATCCTTCTGATTCGTAACTATTTAATAACTGTACGTAATAATATCAGAAAAAATATATGTTGTCTATCTGGAATATTTAATAAAATATTTATAATATTTTTGTGAACTTTGACAAAATCCCCTGATGATCCTGCCATACGGATCAACGGGGGATTTTCTGTTCAGCTTTTTATTCTTCAGATCTCTTTTCCCTTTGTCGCAACGGCATGTACAACAAACGGTACAAACAATGTAATAAACGCCGCATATCCAAGGTATGCATACCATCTATATGTATGGGCAAGAGATCACTTATTTTTGCTTTGTCTATACATCCCAAAAACGAAAAATTTCCCTAAAAACGACCTGATTTTCCCAAAAACAAATAAAATCCCCAAAAACATATAAATTGTGTAATTGGGAAATAATGTTTGACTTTCTTAAAAAACCAAGTATTTATTGCGGCTTTTGGTCATAGTGAATTTCGTCATTGTTTGTTAATTTCTATATGTGGCGATCATAGAAATAACCACATGTTCTCTGCATCATTATATTC
>ENA-OQKT01000095-OQKT01000095.1-human-gut-metagenome-genome-assembly--contig:-NODE-95-length-15747-cov-2.511460_pt1 | contig 15747 bp, 17 predicted proteins | sample MGYA00242650_ERZ504801 | MGnify/ENA primary metagenome ERZ504801 (study PRJEB26092, sample SAMD00036396) | human gut metagenome | host: Homo sapiens | study: EMG produced TPA metagenomics assembly of...
CACTATCCCGCGAGGTGTTTTGGCATGAATATGCCAAAATCCCGAGACATACAAGCCAAAATTCCATTGCCGCAGGCAATCTGGAATGAATTTTGGCTATGTTACTGTGAACGGAGTGAACAGTAACGAAGATTCATATCGTCTGACAGACAGATTTCTTTTTGTTTTCGAATATGTTATTATATATATAGGAAATATTTGCTGCCTTCTAAGTGTCAGCATCCAAAGAAAGTCGGGAGGTACATAAAGATGAAACTTACAATATTGGGAACCGGAAATGCAAAGGTGACGAAATGCTATAACACCTGTTTTGCGCTAAATGAAGATAAAGAATATTTTATGATAGACGGAGGTGGCGGAAACACAATTCTGAAGCAGCTGGAGGACGCAGGAATCAGCTGGAAAGAAATCAGAACTATATTTGTGACACATAAACACATCGATCATCTGCTTGGAATCATCTGGATGCTTCGTATGTATTGTCAGGGAATGGCAAGAGGACAGTTTGGCGGTGAAGTGACTATCTATGGACATGATGAAGTGATCAGCCTGCTGAAACAGATGGCAGAGATGCTTCTCACACCAAAGGAAACGAAATTTATCGGAGACAAAGTCCATCTGGAAGAAGTAAAGGACGGAGAAGATAGAACGATTCTGGGACACAGGGTGACATTTTTTGATATTCTGTCTACAAAGGCAAAACAGTTTGGGTTCTCCATGGAGTACGCAGAGGGAAAGAAGCTGACCTGTTGTGGAGATGAGCCATATAATGAATGTGAACAGAAATATGCCCAAAAACAGCACATGGCTTCTTCATGAAGCATTCTGTCTGTTCTCTCAGGCAGATAAATTCAAACCATATGAGAAACATCATTCTACTGTAAAGGATGCCTGTGAGCTGGCACAGAAACTGGAAGCAGAGAATCTGATTCTGTATCATACAGAGGATAAAAATATTTCCAGACGAAAGGAGCTCTACACAGAAGAAGGCAGACAGTATTATAAAGGAAATCTCTGGATTCCTGATGATCTGGAAACCTATAAATTATAAAAAAGACAAACCTCCGGAGGCTTGCCTTTTTTACAGCAATCTTTTTAAATGTATCATTTATGAGGGTTGCATAGTGATTATGCTGTATGATCCACATGTGTTTTGGTGTCGGAAGACAAAACTTCACATGTAGTATGATCCTGTGAAAAAGTTTCCATAATTCCTGAAATAGTCCTGTGCAGATAAGGACGGTACTCAGCCAGAGACACAGGCTGCTGATACAGAATGCAGCTGTAGCAGGTGGAACCTACCAGCTCAATGATCGTAAAGAGCATCAGTTCCGGATTTTTATAATGTAGTCCGCTTTGAGCAAGCATATCCAGATAGGACTGATAAAAATTATATTCGTCGTCAGGCATTTTTTTCCTCAAAAAGCACCCTTGAAGACACCCCAGGCAAGATCTTTGAAATAAACAGCAGGAGAGTACGGTCTTTATTCAACTCAGTAAGAATGTAATCTATAATAAAAATGTACCTGCCTGTCAAATTCGCTGATATGTGCATTCTGCACAGCCTTATGGGCCCAGAAAAACAATTCTCCGGTCTTGTGGGAAACCAAGTTTATTCCGGATATCATATTTATCTTTAAAATAGAGGTAAAAAGTCCCCTTGGCAACCCCAGCCTGATCTACAATATCTGAAATTGTAGTTTTGGTAAGTCCCTTCGTCGTAAAAAGTTCAAAGGCAGTGTTGAAAAGAGCATCTTTTTTCTTCTTTTTATTCAGCTCCAGTTTTCCCATTTCAGATTCATTCCTTCCTTTACTGTATACATAACATTTTAACCGAATCAGGTAAGTCCCTCTGCGGAGTTTGCGAAAAACAATAAGCGTCTTACTGTTCACAGCAACATAAGCTTACTTTGTAATTATATTGTGATCATATATAATTACTATTTTAAACAAAAATGACTGAAAGTCAATATTACATTTTTGTTCTGGAAAAATTTAGGCAAATTGTGAAGAATGATTATTGACTGAAAGTCATTTTTGTTATATAACATTCCATGAAATAAAAAATGACTGTTGGTCATAGAATGATCAAACAGTATCAATAATAAAGAAAGAAGAGGAGAAAAAGATGATTAAGGTAGGAAAGTGGATTGCAAAACACAAGATACTGATCATTATCATCGGAATTGCATTGCTGATCCCTTCATATCTCGGTATGGCGGCGACCAGAATCAACTACGATGTACTGAGTTATCTGCCGGATACCCTTGAGACAGTTGAGGGACAGGACATTATGGTAGATCAGTTTGGGATGGGAGCCTTTTCCATGATAGTGGTGGAGGATATGGAACTGAAGGATGTAGCTGCTCTGAAAGAGAAAATCGAAGCAGTTGATCACGTGAAAAAAGTACTGTGGTATGACAGTGTCCTGGATGTTTCCGTTCCTGTAGAAATGCTTCCGAAGGATTTAAGAGAGGCATTTTTTAACGGAGATGCAACTATGATGATCGCGTTGTTTGATAATACAACATCATCAGAAACTTCCATGGAAGCTGTGACGCAGATTCGTAAGATTACTTCAAAGAACTGTTTTGTCAGTGGAATGACAGGCATTGTTACTGATATCAAACAGATCGCACTTAAGGAAATGCCGATTTACGTTGTGATTGCTTCCTGCCTTTCTCTGATAGTGTTGCTCCTTGCAATGGATTCTCTGGTAGTTCCGGTTTTGTTTTTGCTCTGCATTGGTGTTGCAGTCTTGTATAATCTTGGAAGTAATATTTTTCTTGGTCAGATTTCATACATCACTAAGGCACTGACAGCAGTCCTGCAGCTTGGTGTTACCATGGATTATTCCATTTTCCTGTTGAACAGTTATGAGGAGAATAAGAAGCGGTTTGAGGGTGATAAAGAGAGGGCTATGGCACATGCCATCAATGCAACCTTCAAATCTGTAATCGGAAGTTCTATTACAACAGTAGCCGGATTTATCGCACTTTGCTTTATGACCTTCTCACTTGGACGTGATATGGGTATCGTAATGGCCAAGGGAGTTGTTATCGGTGTTCTGTGTTGTGTTACTTTGCTCCCTGCTCTGGTGCTTACTTTTGACGGAGCCATTGAAAAAACAACACATAAGCCGCTGCTTCCAAGCTTTGATAAGGCATCTGCTTTTATTACAAAGCATTATAAAGTATGGCTGATCATTTTCCTGGTAATGCTTTTCCCGGCAATTCATGGAAATAACAATCTGAAGAATTACTACAATATTGACAAGTCACTTCCTTCCACGCTGGACAGTAATGTGGCAAATGCCAAACTTCAGGAAACCTTTAATATGAATAATGTTCATATGGTGTTATTAAAGAAAGGTCTGACATCAAAAGAAAAAACAGAAATGCTTGACCAGATCAAGGATGTTGATGGTGTAAAATGGGCACTTGGAATGGACTCTTTCGTAGGTGCGGCATTCCCGGATACTATGATCCCAAGTAATCTGAAGAAGATGCTGGAAAGCGATGAGTACGAGATGGAATTTATCTGTTCCAAATATAAAACAGCTACAGACGAGGTAAACAATCAGATTGATGAGATCCAGAAGATTGTAAAAGGATACAGTCCGGAATCTATGGTAATCGGAGAAGCACCTCTGACCAAGGATCTTCAGGATGTTACGGATGTGGATTTAAAGACTGTAAATACTATCTCTATCCTGGCAATTTTCATTATTATCATGGTTGTGTTTAAATCCATTTCGCTTCCGTTTATTCTGGTTGCAGTTATTGAGTTTGCGATTTTTGTCAATATGTCCGTTCCTTATTATCAGGGAAAGGAAGTGGTGTTCGTAGCAAGCATTGTTATCGGTTGTATCCAGCTGGGAGCTACTGTTGACTATGCAATCCTTATGACCAGCAGATACCAGAAAGAACGTGGTCTTGGAAAGAGTAAGAAAGAATCCATTGCCATCGCACATAAAACTTCCATGAAGTCAATTGTGATCAGTGGCTGCAGCTTCTTTGCGGCAACTTTCGGAGTTGGTCTTTATACACAGGTAGATATGATCGGAAGTATCACAAACCTGCTTTCACGTGGAGCTGTGATCAGTACACTGGTGGTATTGTTTATACTTCCGGCTATGTTTATGATATTTGATTCTCTCATCTGCCACACATCTATTGGATTTGCCAAGAAGAAATCGGCAAAAGAGAAGAAACAGTGATTCAGGATTTTTAAAAAGAAGCTTATTGTAAAGAGATAGAATAAAGGAGTAAGTTATTATGAACAGAAACAGAAAGAAAGCAGCTGCAGCAACGCTTGCAGCAGGAATGGCTGTAGTTCTCGGAGCAGGTACTGTAATGGCAGCTGCTTCAACAGGTGATAATGGATTGCAGAAAGAAGAAACCGTTTATGTAAATACAACTGCCGGAGGAGAAGTAACGGATGTCACAGTATCTGACTGGCTGAAAAATTCCGGAGACAGTTCCAATTCTGAGGTGAAAGATGCCTCTGATCTTCAGGATATAAAAAACGTAAAGGTGATGAAACATTTACTCAGAACGGAAATGATCTGACCTGGAGTACTGATGGAAAGGATATTTATTATCAGGGAAAGACAGAGAAAAATCTCCCGGTTTCCGTAGGAATTAAATATTATATGGATGGAACTGAGGTTTCTCCGGAAGCTCTGGCAGGAAAGACAGGACATCTGAAAATGGAAGTGACATATGCAAATACTTCTAAAACAACCAAAACAGTGAATGGCAAAAAGACTGATATTTATTCACCCTTTGTTATGGTGACAGGAATGATCCTTTCTACAGATAATTTCTCCAATATTACAGTAGATAACGGTAAGGTTATTTCTGACGGAAGCAGAAATGTTGTTGTCGGTTTTGGTATGCCGGGAATGAAAGAAAGTCTGGATATGTCTTCTGATATTGCAGATGAAGTGAATATCCCTGAAGGATTTACAGTGGAAGCAGATGTTACAGACTGTGAGATGAATTCTACATTTACCGTAGCACTTACAGATATTTTCAAAGATATTGATCTGAATGATGTGGATGGACTGGATGAGCTGAAGGATTCAATGAAAGATCTGACGGATGCAGCAGTAAAACTGGTAGACGGAACCAAAGATCTTTATGATGGAACTAATAAACTCAATGACAAATATAAAGAATTTTATGATGGAATCGGAACTCTGAAAAGTGGTGTCAGTGATCTGAATGACGGAGCAAAAGAACTGGATGACGGAGCAAAGGAATTAAGCAGCGGAGCACAGACACTGAATACAGGGGCACAGACTTTAAACAGTGGTGTTTCCTCTTATACAGCAGGGGCAGACACACTTTCAGATGGAATCAAACAATATACAGCAGGAGTAGATACACTGGACAGCAAGATGGCTGAATATGAGGCTGGAATGAAATCTCTTTCCGATGGTGTAAATGCATATGTTGCAGGCGGCAATCAGCTTGCAGGCGGTGTGCAGAGTTATGTAACAGGAACAACTACTCTGACAGACGGAATGCAGCAGTATATTGCAGGAGTTAATCAGCTTGCAGGCGGTGTGAGTCAGTATGCTGGTGGTATTAAGAGCTTAGTAGATGGAATTGGTCAGGTTGTTCCGGGAATTGATACTGCTGTAAATGGAATCCAGACTGCTGTAGAAAAAAATGACAGCTCTTTCATCTAAAATCGATGCAGATCAGATTGCTAATTTCAGTGACAGCATGACGGCTTATACAACAGGCGTTTCTGATTACACTTCTGCAGTTAGCCAGTATATTGAAAGTGTAGAACAGCTTGCATCAGGACTGAGCCAGCTTGAGAGCTCACTTGAAAACATGGGAGCTTCCACAGCTTCAGAAATAGAAGAAAGTGCAAATGCAATGTCCGGACAGTTAAATGACAGTGCTGAAACCATGAACAGTCAGGCAGATGCAATTGAATCTTGGATCAGTGATTCCGCAGAGGCTTCTGTAGATGCATCTTCTGTAGATGCAGGAGTTGCAGCAGTCAGCAGTCAGCTAGAAGCAGCAGAATCTGCTTTGTATAATATTGATACCAGCAATATGGATGATGAAACAGCAGCTGCTGTAGAAGCTGCGATTGATGGTGCGTTAGGTTCTATTCAGGCAGCTGAGGACAGTGCATCTAATATTGATACATCCACAATTACAGCCTCCGCACCTGATACGTCAGCATTGCAGTCAGCAGCAGACGCTTTAAGGGCATCTGCGTCCAGTGCAGAATCAACAGCAGATGCACAGGAAGAGGCAGTCAACAGCAGTGTTGAACAGATGAAACAGCAATTACAGGCATTAACTCAGGGAATGCAGACAGTGCAGAAGACTGTATCACAGTTAAATGCAGGTGCAAAAGAGCTTACTTCTAATGATGGCACATTAAAAGCAAGTGGAACCCAGCTTGCTCAGTCAGGAACCCAGATTGCTACAGCAGTAAATCAGATGAGTACATTATTTACCGGACTTGGACAGCAGCTTCCGGAAATGCTGCAGGGAATCGATCAGCTGAAAGCAGGCTCTGATCAGCTGACTACTGCAAATAAATCTCTCCAGAGTGGATATGAAAGCCTTGCAAAAGCAAGCACAGAACAGATGATTTCCGGCGCAGATACACTGCTTAGTTCCGGAAAGACACTGACAGATGGAATTGCACAGCTTCAGGGTGAAAATAATGTTAATGCACAGACACTGTTAAAAGGAGCCAAGACTCTTAAGAGCGCAAGAAAGAGCCTGACCAGTGGTATGTCTCAGATCAATTCTGCAACAGGTCAGATTACAAGTGGTGTGGAAACTCTGGCATCTAACAGTGGAACACTGTACAGCGGAGCAGATCAGCTTTCTTCGAACAGTTCTACATTAAACAGCGGAGCATCTAAGCTTGCATCAGGAACCCAGACACTTGTATCCGGAGCACAGACCCTTGCATCAGGAACAGGCAGCCTTGTATCCGGCACTCAGACGTTAATGGATGGTGCAGATAAGCTTTCTGATGGCAGTGATCAGCTTAAAGATGGTATCAGCGATCTGAATGACGGAGCAAAAGAACTGAACAAAGGACAGAAGAAATTCTATAAAGAAGGTATTAAGAAACTGGATGATACAGTAAACGGAGATCTTCAGGATATTCTTGACAGATTTGAGGTAATCCAGTCTGACGATGTAATGTACACAACATTCACAGACAGATCCGGCGATATGGACGGAAATGTTAAATTTATTTTCGAATCTGACCCGATTGAAATCAGTGATGATGAGAAATAGATATCATAAACCTGAGACATACAGAATAAGGGAAAGATGAACAGCCAGACTTATCTAAAATGGGGCAGATGCAATCAGGCAACTGCCCCATTGCTTATGAAAAAGCTTTCTGTTATAATAAAAAAGTCAGATGGGAATTTTAGAAAACAAGAAAGCATCAGGTGATTAAATGGAAAATACAAAATCACAAAAAAAGTCGTATTCAACAGCATCTTCCAAGAGCAGGGCGCGTCGAAAAACAAAAACAGATTATTATGATTACAGTCTGGTAGCAGTTATTGTACTGCTGACCTGTTTTGGGCTTATCATGCTGTACAGTACAAGCTCCTATATGGCTCAGATAAATTACGGAAGCGACATGTATTTTTTTAAAAAACAGGCCATCATCAGCGTGGCATGTATTATCATGGCACTGATCATTTCCAGAATCAATTATCGGATACTGAACCGTTTTAGCACAGCTTTGTATGTAGCGGCACTGGTGTTGATGGCACTGGTAAAAACACCGCTGGGGCAGTCTTCTCATGGTGCCCAGAGATGGCTGAATCTTGGACCGGTTCAGTTCCAGCCGGCAGAGCTTGCCAAGATAGCAATTATTGTCTGCCTCCCATATATGATCGTGCATATGGGAAAGAAAGTCCGTACCTTAAAGGGCTGTATGGTTCTTGCTGTTGTGGGAGGCGGACTGGCACTGGCTGCATATGTATTTACGGACAATCTGAGTACAGCAATTATTATTTTCTGTATTACTGCAGGACTGATTTTTGTGGCTCACCCGGATATTAAGATTTTTATTATTATTGCAGGTGTTGTTATTGCGCTGGCAGTGATCGGAGTCATTTTTCTGAATGCAACAGTGAGTGTTGATGGAAGTGGAAGCTTTCGTCTGAGACGAATCATGGTATGGCTTCATCCGGAAGAATATGCGGACAGTTGGGGATATCAGACAATTCAGGCATTGTATGCGATTGGCTCGGGAGGATTTTTTGGCAGAGGACTTGGAAACAGTATTCAGAAGCTGGGAAGTGTACCTGAGGCACAGAATGACATGATTTTTTCAATTATCTGTGAAGAACTGGGGATTTTTGGAGGTCTTATCGTGCTGATGCTTTATGCATATCTGTTATACAGGCTGTTTGTTATTGCACAGAATGCACCGGATATGTTTGGCTCACTTATGGTCAGTGGGATTTTTATTCACATAGCATTGCAGGTTATTCTTAATATTGCGGTTGTTGTAAACCTTATGCCGAATACAGGTGTCACTCTTCCGTTTATCAGTTATGGAGGTACGTCGATCGTATTCCTTATGGCAGAGATGGGACTTGCGCTGAGTGTGGCAAGGCAGATTAAATTTGAGGAATAAAAAATGTAATAAAATAGTGCTTGACAAACAGGAGGGAAGAATATATACTTTGAACATCAAAGTAATCAATCCCGATAAAACCAAATCTGAATAAATGAGACGTATTTACTGGTCTGACGGATGATAAGGTTGAAAACAAGAAAAGGCAGAATCATCATCTGCTTAACAAAAATAATAAAAAACAAGTGATAACCGGAGCATGAAAAAGAGAAGCATTCCGGGGCTTGAATTAAAGGAGAAGAAAAAATTATGTTAGAAAAAATGAGTGAAATGATCGCAGAGCAGTTAAATTGTGATGCAGCAGGAATTACTGCTGAAACTTCTTTCAAGGATGATCTTGGCGCAGATTCACTTGACCTGTTTGAGCTGGTTATGGCTCTGGAAGATGAATACAATATTGAGATCCCGGCTGAAGATCTTACAGATTTAACAACAGTCGGAGCTGTTATGGATTATCTGAAAAACAAAGGCGTAGAGGCTTAATCATATAGAAATGACAAATAACTCCTTGGAGCCAGAGATGGCTTCGGGGAGAATTTTTTGACATTATAATTTGAATATCAAAATATTTTAAACTAAAATAATTTGCAATCAGAAACAAATTGTTATCATCTGATATAAACATAAAAATAAAGGAAAGGAAAATGATATGTCTAAAATTGCATTTGTATTTCCGGGACAGGGCGCACAGTATACAGGAATGGCGAAAGATTTCTATGAAAAATATGCTGTAAGCCGCAAAGTATTTGAAAACGCATCAAAAGCATCCGGGCTTGATGTAGAAGCTTTATGCTTTGAAGAAAATGACAGATTAAATATTACAGAATATACACAGATTGCCATGCTGACAGCAGAAATTGCAATCTTTAAGAGCTGTAGAGGAAGCCGGAATCAGGTCTCAGGTAAATGCTGGACTGAGCCTTGGAGAATACGGAGCACTGGTGGCCTCCGGTGTTATGAAGGAAGAGGATGCATTTACTGTAGTGCGAAAAAGAGGAATTTTTATGCAGGAGGCATATCCTACAGGTGGTGCAATGTCCGCTGTTCTTGGAACAGATGCAGAGCTGATTGAAAAAATCTGCAATGAGACACAGGGAATTGTATCCATTGCAAATTATAACTGTCCGGGACAGATTGTGATCACAGGCGAGGAGACAGCAGTTGCAGCAGCAGGGGAGGCATTAAAGGCAGCAGGCGCCAGACGTGTGATTCCTCTTAAAGTCAGTGGCCCATTTCACTGTGAGCTTCTCAAAGGCGCAGGGGAAAAACTGGGACAGGAACTTGAGAAGGTAGAAATCCAGTCATTTACAGTACCTTATGTGACAAATGTAACTGCACAGTATGTGACAGGACCGGAGCAGGTAAAGGAATTGCTTGTCAGTCAGGTTTCATCCTCTGTGCGCTGGCAGCAGTGTGTAGAACAGATGATTGATGATGGTGTAGATACTTTTATTGAGATTGGACCGGGAAAAACTCTGACAGGATTTCTCAAAAAGATCAACAGAAATGTAAAAGCATTACATGTTGAGAAAACAGAAGATCTGGATGAAGTGAGAAAGGAGTGTCTGTAAAATGCTGAAAAATAAAATTGCCCTGATTACAGGTGCAGGACGTGGAATCGGACGAGCCATTGCTATTGCTCTTGCAAAGGAAGGTGCAGAGGTGGTTATCAATTACAATGGTTCTGAAGAGAGAGCGAAGGAAGTAAAACAGACCATCGAAGAAAACGGTGGAAAAGCTTCCATATATAAATGCAATGTCAGTGATTTCGCAGCCTGTGAAGCAATGATCAAAGATATAGTTAAAGAATACGGACACCTTGATATTCTGGTTAATAATGCAGGAATTACCAAAGATGGTCTGATCATGAAAATGAAAGAAGAGGATTTCGATTCTGTACTTAATGTAAACCTGAAAGGTACATTCAATACAATCCGTCACAGTGCCCGTCAGATGCTGAAACAGAGAAGTGGAAAGATCATCAATATTTCTTCTGTTTCCGGAATCCTCGGAAATGTGGGCCAGGCAAATTATGCTGCATCCAAAGCAGGTGTGATCGGTCTGACAAAAACAATGGCAAGAGAGCTGGGCAGCCGGGGAATTACGGTAAATGCTATTGCACCCGGATTTGTAGACACAGAGATGACAGAAGTACTCTCAGAAGAAATCAGGGAAAATGCATGTAAGCAGATTATCCTGGGACGTTTCGGAAAACCGGAGGATATTGCAAATACAGCGGTATTTCTGGCATCAGACAAAGCAGACTATATTACAGGACAGGTCATCAGCGTAGATGGCGGTATGAACGTATAAATAAGGAGAACAAAATGAGAAGAGTTGTAATTACAGGTATGGGAGCAATCACTCCGGTAGGCCTTAGTGTAGAAGAATTCTGGAACAGTGTAAAAGAAGGAAAAACAAACTTTGCAGAAGTAACACGTTTTGATTCCACAAATTACAGAGCGCATATGGCAGCAGAGATCAACAATTTTAATCCAAAGGATTATATGGATTTCAAATCTGCAAAACGTATGGAGCTTTTCAGCCAGTATGCGGTAGCAGCAGCAAAAGAAGCTATTGAGCAGTCCGGACTGGATATGACAAAAGAAGATCCCTTCCGTGTAGGCTGTAGCGTGGGAAGCGGTATCGGAAGTATGCAGGTGGTAGAGAAATCCTGCGAAATTCTCAACACAAAGGGACCAGGAAGACTGAATCCTCTGATGATTCCTCTTCTGATACTCCAATATGGCATCCGGAAATGTTTCCATTCAGTTTGGACTCCGCGGAAAAGAACATTAATGTTGTAACTGCCTGTGCAACAGGAACCCACAGCATTGGAGAAGCATACCGTACTATTCAGTGCTCTGATGCAGATGTTATGGTTGCAGGTGAACGGAAGCAGCTATCACACCAACAGGCTTTGGTGGTTTTGCGGCACTGACAGCATTGACCTCATCCACAGATCCTGAGAGATGTTCCATCCCTTTTGACAAAGAAAGAAGCGGTTTTGTAATGGGCGAGGGTGCCGGCGTGGTAGTTCTGGAAGAACTGCAACATGCCAAAGCACGTGGAGCGAAAATCCTTGGCGAGGTTGTCGGATATGGTGCAACAGGAGATGCTTACCACATTACATCCCCTGCAGAGGACGGTTCCGGTGCTGCCAAAGCTATGGAATGGGCTGTAAAAGAAGCAGGAATTTCCACAGATGATGTATGGTATGTAAACGCACATGGTACAAGCACACATCATAATGACTTATTTGAAACAATTGCCATTAAGAAAACATTTGGTGAACACGCAAAAGAAATGAAAATAAATTCTACAAAATCTATTACAGGACATCTTCTGGGAGCTGCCGGTGCAGTGGAAGTGATCACCTGTGTAAAAGAACTTCAGGAAGGCCTGATCCATCAGACTGTTGGTTATAAGGTGCCGGATGAACAGTGTGACCTGGATTATGTAGGAAACGGTAATGTAAAGATGGATATCAAATATGCACTTACCAATTCTCTTGGCTTTGGCGGACATAACGCATCCTTACTTATTAAAAAGTACGAAGACTGATCACGCAGATAATAAATGGTATGGTGATTTTGAAAACAATATACGACAGTGATCTTATAATATAGCTATTTCAGCAGGAGGAAATAAATGGAACTGGCAAATATATTAGAACTGATCCACGCAGTCAGCGATTCAGATCTCACAGAATTTAACCTGCAGGACGATACCTTAAATATTTCCATGTCAAAAGAGAAAACAATTGTACAGCAGATGGCAGTCAATACTGATCCGGCAGATGCTCAGCAGTATCAGCCGGTAGTGCAGCAGGCTGTACATGTAGAATCCGTCAATGCTGTTAACGATGAAGTACAGACAGGAAGTGTGGTAAAATCTCCTCTTGTAGGTACCTATTATGCAGCATCTTCTCCGGAAAATCCCCCCTTTGTAAAAGTAGGAGATAAAGTAAGCAAAGGTCAGGTCCTTGGCATTGTGGAAGCAATGAAGCTGATGAACGAGATTGAATCAGAATTTGATGGTACAGTAAAAGAAATCCTTGTAGAAAACGAGCAGATGGTAGAGTTCGGACAGCCGATGTTTGTGATAGAATAGAAGAAGGAGGTAAAAAACTATGAAACTTACAACAAAAGAAATCATGGAGATCATTCCCCACAGACACCCGTTCCTCCTGATTGATACTATTGAAGAACTGGTGCCGGGTGTGAAGGCAACAGGGAAAGAAATGTGTTACCTATAATGAGCCGCATTTCGCAGGACACTTCCCACAGGAACCGGTTATGCCGGGAGTTCTGATCGTTGAAGCGCTTGCGCAGACAGGTGCAGTTGCAATTCTGAGTAAACCGGAAAATAAAGGAAAGATCGCATATTTTGCATCGATCAACAATGCAAAAATTCAAGAACAAAGTAGTTCCCGGAGATACCCTTACTCTTGAAGTAGAGATCATTAAGGAAAAAGGTCCCATGGGAGTGGGAAAAGCAAAAGCAACAAACCAGGACGGTAAGGTAGCAGTGATCGCAGAGCTGACTTTTGCAGTAGGAGCATAACAGATGTTTAATAAAATTTTGATCGCCAATCGTGGTGAAATTGCAGTGAGGATCATCCGGGCATGTCGTGAGATGGGAATCCGCACAGTAGCCGTATACTCAGAAGCAGACAGAGATGCCCTGCATACCCAGCTTGCAGATGAAGCAGTATGCATCGGAAAGGCACAGTCATCAGACAGCTATCTGAACATGGAGCGAATCTTAAGTGCTACCATTGCCACAAAAGCAGAAGCAATCCACCCGGGATTCGGATTTCTCTCAGAGAACAGCCGTTTTGTGGAAATGTGTGAGAAATGTAATGTGGCATTTATTGGTCCTTCCGCAGAAGTAATTTCCAGAATGGGAAATAAATCTGAGGCGAAAAACACAATGCGGAAAGCTAAAGTCCCGGTAGTGCCCGGCACAAAGGAGCCGGTCTACACAGTAGAGCAGGCTTTGGAAGCTGTAAAGGAAATCGGTTTTCCGGTCATGATCAAAGCATCAGCAGGCGGCGGTGGAAAAGGAATGCGTGTAGCCGGAAATGAACAGGAATTTGCCAAATTGTTTGAGACAGCACAGCAGGAGTCGGTCCATTCCTTCTCCGATAATACCATGTATCTGGAACGGTTTGTGGAGAATCCCAGACATGTTGAAGTGCAGATTCTTGCGGATAAATACGGAAATGTAGTTCATCTGGGAGAACGAGACTGCTCTGTTCAGAGACGTCACCAGAAAATGATCGAAGAGTCTCCGTGTATCGCAATCTCTGATGATCTGAGAAAGAAAATGGGTGAGACAGCAGTACGGGCAGCAAAGGCAGCAGGCTATGAAAGTGCAGGAACCATAGAATTTCTTCTGGATCAGTCCGGAGAATTTTATTTCATGGAAATGAACACCAGAATCCAGGTAGAACATCCGGTAACAGAATTTGTGTCTGGTGTAGACCTGATCAAAGAGCAGATCTGCATTGCAGCAGGTGAACCGTTAAGCGTTCAGCAGAAAGACATAGAAATCCGCGGTCACGCCATGGAATGCAGAATCAATGCCGAGGATCCTGAGAGACATTTCATGCCATGTCCGGGTAAGATCACTGACTTACATCTTCCCGGTGGAAATGGAATCCGCGTGGATACAGCAGTTTATAATGACTACGCAATCCCGCCCTACTATGATTCTATGATTGCCAAGATCATTGTTTATGACAAAGACCGCCGCAGTGCCATTCGAAAGATGATCAGTGCACTTGGAGAAGTTGCCATCGAAGGAGTAAAAACTAACGTGGATTTTCTGTATGAACTTCTCAATCAGCCGGATTTTCAGGAAGGAAATATCACCACAGATTTCATTCCGCAGCATTATCCGGATCTGTAAAAGAAAACTGGTGCAAATATATTTTATAGTTCAGCAGAAAGTACATATTTATTATTGAAATGTAATTGATAAGCAAATCGATAAAATTATTTTTGACAGAATTAGTTTGATTAATAGTTATTAACGTTATTTTGTTGTCTGAAAGAACATCAAATTGGGTTACATAAAGGAGCAGGATTTTAATGGCAGACTTGAAGAGATTTTTTAAGAAAACAGTTTCAGAAGACCGGCATAAACAGGCCGCATCTGTTTCCGTACCTGAAGGCTTATGGATCAAATGTCCAAAGTGCGGAGAAATGGTTTACAGAGAAGACGTAATATCCAACGCCTATGTGTGCCCGAAATGCGGAGGATATTTCAGAATCAGTGCGAAACGCCGGATCAAAATGATCGCAGATAAAGGAAGTTTTAAAGAGTGGTTCACAGGAATTGACAACAGCAATCCACTGGACTATCCGGATTATCCGCAGAAAATTGAGGATCTGAGAGAAAAAACACACCTTGATGAGGCAATTCTCATCGGAGAAGCCACCATCGGAGGAATCCGTACAGTGATCGGAGCCATGGATACCAGATTTCTCATGGCTTCCATGGGATATGTGGTGGGAGAAAAGATCACCCGCTCATTTGAAGAAGCAACAAAACAGGGACTTCCGGTCATTCTGTTCTGTTGCTCCGGCGGTGCCAGAATGCAGGAAGGAATTGTATCACTGATGCAGATGGCAAAAACCTCCGCAGCCATTAAACGTCACTCCCAGGCAGGGCTTCTCTACACATCTGTGCTGACAGACCCGACTACCGGTGGCGTTACAGCAAGCTTTGCCATGCTTGGAGATATTATCCTTGCAGAGCCAGGCTCACTGATCGGATTTGCCGGCCCGAGAGTCATTGAACAGACTATAGGTCAGAAACTGCCGGAGGGCTTCCAGAGACCGGAATTTCTTCTGGAACATGGATTTCTCGACGGAATTGTTGAACGAGGCTCTATGCGGGATGTTCTTTCGCTGATCCTGAAACTGCATGATACCAGAAAATGTTACGGAGAATTTCCACAGGAAACATCTGCCAGATCTTTCGATACTTTTGGCAAAAAGAAAAAGACAGAAGAAACAAAAAAATAACTCACAGCCTCGGGAGTAGAGTCCACGAATTGTCCACGAAGACAGTGACCGT
>ENA-OQKT01000099-OQKT01000099.1-human-gut-metagenome-genome-assembly--contig:-NODE-99-length-15577-cov-2.627379_pt1 | contig 15577 bp, 22 predicted proteins | sample MGYA00242650_ERZ504801 | MGnify/ENA primary metagenome ERZ504801 (study PRJEB26092, sample SAMD00036396) | human gut metagenome | host: Homo sapiens | study: EMG produced TPA metagenomics assembly of...
TATCATTTGCCATTGAACTATCTCTGAATACTGCATAATACGGTTTTTTCTCTGCAACAGCCTTCACAGTTTCCTCCGTCACATCCTTATCAAAACATGCAATTAAAAAACCATCTGCCACATTATATACTTGTTTTCCAGCTATTGTTGTTTCCTCAATCTTACTTGAAAGTAACACACCTAAATCAAGCATTACTTGGAATAATAAATCTTCTGGTGTTCGATCTTCTTTGATGTTATCAGCATATGTATCAAATAATGATTGCTGAGTTTCTGATGGAGTGTAATAAATATCTTTCATGTTGCTGCTGTCACATTTTAGCACTCGAAAACCTAAGTTAATATTCTCTACAACAAATCCCTTTTCATCTTTTATTCTTTTACTAACTCTCCTTATCCTTTCCTTTCCTATTTCACAGATATTTTTATATCCCGTATTCTTCTTGTCATTTGCATTTTCTGTAACCTGTACCATAATAAATTTACAACATGTATTTTTTTCTACATTCATTTCCATTAATGCTTGTGCGGTAGTTGCTGAACCCGAAAAGAAATCTAATACAATAGAATCTTTATCCAAATTTGATAATGTTATTAATCTCTTAAGTAAACGAGTGGGCTTAGGACCATCAAAAACCCCGCCATCCATTATTTTTATTAATTCCTGCGAGCCCTCTTGGCTATGCCCCACATCCTTATAAAAAAAGTAAGATGTTGGTGCCATACCATCAAATTTCAGTTCAGAAAGAAATCTTTTTATTCTAGGTACTCCATTTCCATCAGCGCCGAACCAAATTCTATTATCCTGGAGTCTCTCTAAAAATACTTTTTTAGAGAGACTCCAGCAGCGTCCTGCTGGAGGCTCTACTACACGCCCGGAGGGCGTAGTAATAGGATAATCTCCCGAAGGCGAATATGTCTTTACGGTCAAATTATCTGACTGCCAAACCCCCTTGGATCATTATCTGGATTCGAATATCTTGCATTAGCCTCTTCTGTTCTTGGCAATCTTCCTATGACAAAATCACTAATTTTTTTTGCATACATCAAAATATAATCATGGCTATTAGAGATATACTTTGCATCATTTTTAGGTGCAAACGCTCTTTCCCAAATTAACTGTGCGACAAAATTACCCGAGCCAAATATTTCATCACAACATTTCTTTAAATTTTCCTGTTCATTATCATCAATTGAAATGAAAATCACGCCGTCATCTGTAAGCAAATCCTTAGCCAACTTAAGTCTTGGATAAATCATATTTAGCCAATCTGTATGATATCGTCCATTGCTATCCATATTCTTAACCAAACGATTGCCATAATCATCAAATTGTCCACTATTTTCCCGATACTCATCCATACTTTGTGTGAAATCGTCTTCATACACAAAATCATTTCCGGTGTTATATGGAGGATCTATATATATCATTTTTACTTTTCCCAGATATGTTTCATGAAGCAACTTCAAAACCTCAAGATTATCGCCTTCAATATAAAGATTCTCTGTATTATCAAAGTCCACACTTTCTTCCCTGCATGGACGAAGCGTTTTATCAATCGGTGTATTGGCTAGCAATACCGCCTTCTTCTTATCCGGCCAAGTAAACTGATATCTTTCATCCTTTCCCTCTACAACCTTACATGATATTTCCTGCCTCAGCACATCTGCATCAATTGCTCTCTCTACAATTGGTTTTCCATCATCATCGTAACCTGTAATTGTCTCCGTAAGTGCATTAGGAAACATTTTTGAAAGCAACTCAAAATTTTTATCTGCTAAATTTTCTGTCTGCATCTTTAATTTATCTGCCATTATCTATATACCTTTTAACCTTTCTTTGTACTGTTGTATTCTCTGCACCATCTCAAATTTTTTCTTTGACTGTACTTCTTTGCGAGCCTTAAGTTCCAAATCAGTTATCTGCTTTCGGAGTTTCTCTTTTTCAGCCTCCACATTTATCTGTTCTACCAGTGTATTTCCATCCTGCACATTAATGCCTGATACCTGTGTAACAAAATTATCCCATACACTCCCTAAGTCAAGACCATTCAACCTTAAAGAAATCTCTCCTTCATTCTTCCAGTCTGCTTTAAGTAAGCGTGTCTCGTATATTGCAAGCTGGTATGCATTTTCATAATGCAACACAATCAGCAGCTTTTGCCCAAAGAGTTTTGATATCATAATAATATTCTTATCATCATACTCTTTTCTTTTCAGTTCCACCTGAAGAACAAATATAGCAGATATCTCTTCCGTTGCCTTAATATTCACAGAAGCTTCTGATATCTCATTGGTAATAATCATTCTGCTTATATCCGCATCAAACTTATCTTTTTTATTTCCTGATAATTCTGCTGCATATTTCTCATAGATAAGTTTTTTATGTAATGGCTTCCTAATTTCAGATGTTTTAGGCAAATCAAACATGTAAACACCCCCTACTTTATGACAAGAAAACTTATCAGCTCAAAATCATCTAATCCATTTATAGTCTCAGATAAAAAGCTCATTTGCTTACCACTTAAGAAACTTTCCATCTCACTTTCATCTTTCAACTCAATGATAGATGCAATGGCATCTCCAAGCAAATCCGAATATTTTCCCATTTTCCGACCATCATCTGTTTCATCATTGAATTGGGCACATAATTCTTTATCCGGTTCCTTTTTTCCTTTACATAAAAGTCTGAATGAATCCAGCATTTCCTTTGGTGAAAGATGATCTATGATTACCTCTCCTTCTTCTGACATATATACCATATAGAACGGATGCAGCCTGTTTTGACTGTTAATATTTATCTCATTCTTTATATTTCTAGGCACATATATTACACCAGCCGGCAATTCTTCCGTTGCTTTTACCACAGCATTCATTCCATGCGGTGCCTTTTCAATCTCAGGATGTGTCTTAATATAATCAAGCAAGTCCAGTCTGAACTCATTCAATCCAAGATCCATAATAGATATTCCAGATGACATATCTTCAATATCTACCACTTCCTCCTGTAACCTCTTGAGCTGCTGTTTTCGATACTCTAAATCTCCCTTTTCCTCCGGACTAAGGACATTATCATCGCCCGTAGCTGTCATATCCACGATTTTCATTCGAGTTTCCACTCTGGCTTTAAGATTAATATATTCATCCAATGTAATATTGGGCCAGAAGTTTACAAGCTGGATACATTCATTTTTACTTCCAATTCGGTCTATTCGTCCAAATCTCTGAATAATACGAACCGGATTCCAATGTATATCATAATTAATCAGATAATCACAATCCTGTAGATTCTGACCTTCCGATATACAATCCGTTGCTATCAATATATCTATTTCTGCTTTTTCGTTCGGTAATAAGAGACCTTTTCCCTTAGACATTGGAGAGAAACATGTTAATACTGTATTTAAGTCTGTTTTTAATCCTTTGATCGTAGTCTTTCCATCTACTGAACCTGTAATAATAGCAGTGTCTAATCCATATTTTTTCTTCACATACACACTTACTGTGTCGTACAGATAATTCGCTGTATCTGCAAAAGCAGTAAATATGATTATTTTCTTATTACCGGTATTGATAGGATGTTGCTGCTTTTCATCTATCACATCAAATAAGGTCTGCAATTTGCTATCATGAGCAGGTGTTATATCTGCAATCATCGCAAGAAGAAAATCCAGTATTTCCTTATCTCTTTCCAGCTCGCGTCTCCATGACTTATAATCCATATCTGCAATATCTATTCTTACTTTCTTTCCAATTGCAAACACATCATCATTCTGATCATCCCCATCTAAATCCATATTTGTAATGTCATTTAAATTCAATGTGGATTTATTATAGCCATGTTCAAAATCTGCAATGCTCTTTATGGTATTGGTAATAAGATCGTTGATACGTTTTAATGTCAGCCTGAAGGAATATACCGAACTTTCCATTCGCTTCATAAGGTTTATTGACATCAATCTCCTGATTCCCTGCTCTCGACCAGACTGTGTAAGACCTCCCCTTACATGATTTGAATCATACACATTCTTATACTTTGCTAATTTACTTGGCAGGATATAATCCGTTGGTGTATATATACATAATCTAAGCAGATTCAGCTCTTCAAATATCTCATTATAATTGATTGCCTTGCTTAAATCTGTCAAGCCCGGTCTTTTTGATATAGGTGTATTTCTCTTTGGAAATGTTCCTATATCGGATGTATCATAATATTTCTGAATATGCTTTCTTGAACGTGCAATCGTTACACTATCAAGCAGTTCAAAGAAGTCGAAATCAAGCATTCTTAAAAGTTTGCTTGTAGTTCTATCCTCCGGTTCCCACTTACTCCATGTATTAAAGGCAGTCTGTGCCTGCTTGAAAATATCATCAATACTCTTATGTGTATTCAACTTTTCATCCAGCAGCTGACTTTCACCCTCATAAGCAAGAGCAATCTGATTCTTCAAATCTACAAATCGATTATTTACCGGTGTGGCAGACAACATAAGCACCTTTGTCTTAACCCCCTTTCGTATAACCTTATTAAGAAGCTTCAGATATCTGTTTTCTTTCTCATTCTCACCGGATATTTTCCCACCATTACGGAAATTATGTGATTCATCAATGACCACCAGATCATAATTTCCCCAGTTTACCATATCCAGATCCATACCATTGGAATTTCCTGACTCTCTGCTTAAATCTGTATGAAACAGTACATCGTAGCGCATACGATCAGCTGCAATCGGATTGTTGATGTAATTATACTTATATGTATTCCAGTTATTTGCCAGCTTCTTAGGACACAACACAAGCACAGATTTATTCCTATTCTCGTAATACTTTATTACAGACAGTGCAGTGAATGTTTTTCCTAAACCTACTGAATCTGCCAGGATGCATCCATTATACTTCTCCAATTTATTGATAATTGCTAATGCAGCATCCTTCTGAAAATTATAGAGCATCCCCCATATCTTGCTTTCTTTAAAACCGGTTGCCTCATTTGGCAGAACATCCTCTGAAACATCTTCAAGAAATTCATTGAAAATATTGTATAATGTTACAAAATACAGATAATCCGGAGAATTCTCATTATAAACAGTTGTGATGTTCTCAATCACTTCATCTGTCACTTCCTGAAGTTTTGATGAATCATTCCATATCTGTTCAAACAGCTGCAAGTATGCTGTACTCATTGGTGCTTCTGATTTCTGAACCATATAATAAGCATTATTTCCACGTTCACAGCCTAAATCTACTGTTGTAAATCCGCTTAATGGCATATAATTCTTATTATCTACATTAATAAATCCCATCATATTTTCATTTGTCACATTTGACTTGAATACGGCCTTTTTACGAATCCACTCCGCACATTCTTTTGCAATTGCCTTCTGTGTCATCTCATTGCGAAGTTTAACTTCAAACTCAGAACCAAACAGATTTTTCTCACGTTCCTGTCTTGGTATATAAAATTCTCTTTTCTCGCGCTTTGCTTTTTCCTTAATGAATGTTGGTGATGTAAAAATAAAACGCAATTCATCCACATTTTTAAGTTCTTTCTTTAACTCGGCAAATGCATAAATAGAAAAGCAGGCTGCAGCAATAGAAACTTTACTGCCCTTATGTATTTCAGTTGTCAAATCTTCTTTTAGCGTCTTATTGACATTATCTATTATTTCCAATTCCTTTTGCCTCCTTCGTTTGTTCTATGCATTATGCTTATTTTTCTTATACCTTGCATCTGCTGGCTTCTGTGCAGTATCAGGAATCAACCACATTTTTCCTTTTTTAATCGCACCGTCAACTCTTCCCTCTGTACATAAAACTCCTATTCTTCTAGTAGAAATATTCCATACCTTTGAAAGTTCTGTTGCTGTTAAATACTCCATAATCGAAACCTCCATAATAAGAATATTATATTCTACTATCGGAATAATAGCAATCAGATCAATATAGAGTTTCGCCAGTACCACCATGCCAATGATTATTTATCTTTTCCTTATTTTCTTCTATTTGTTTTAAATAGCAATCATAACAGAAGGCATAGTCTAACCAAGCTGGATTATTTCCACATCTAACACATAATTTTTCAATTTTCTTATCTTTATTACATCTACAACACTCTGACACTTTCTTCTTTTTTGAAATAGAGTTTGCTTTGATAATTATTTTTTTAGTTTTCTTCCTTTTCCCCATATTTTCTCCATACTTACTAATATTTTACCACATAGTACTTGAGTCATACAGTCTTTTTACAAATTTTTACCACTCACCTCGTCCTCTTCTACTATCATCGGCTTGTCCTTATCGATACTGATTACTTTGCAAATCACTCCGTCATCAGTCACAAACATACTCTTTCCTTTTGCCTGTCCTCTTTTTATGTAAATTAAAAAATGAGCCATCATAAGAAAGTCATTTTGTATTTCTTTCTTATGATGGCTCTAGCTTATCACATTACGAGTCCCAAAGTCTGCCCTCGCAACTCGAAACTTTGTTTTTTTACAGATTTGTAGTATAATACCTACCATGAAATTACAAAAATTATACAGCAAGGTTCGTCAGGCCCTTGACGACTACAATATGATAACTGAAAATGACAAAATCGCCATCGGTGTCTCAGGCGGAAAGGATTCTCTTACGCTGCTCTATGCGCTTTCCGGCATCAGAAGCTTCTATCCTGTGCCCTTTGAGCTTGTAGCGATAGCGGTTGACCTGGGATATGAGGATTTTGATTTGTCTCCGGTGAAGGCGCTGTGTGATGAGCTCTCTGTTGAGTTTTATGTGGTGAAAACTGATATTGGAAGAATATCTCTTGAGAAATCTAAGAATCAGGCTAGTCCCTGCTCATGGTGTGCAAAGCTTAGAAAGGGAGCTTTGAATGATTTTGCGCTGTCTGTCGGCTGCAACAAAATTGCATATGCACACCATATGGATGATATTATAGAGACTATGTTTCTTTCCCTGCTATATGAGGGACAGTTTTATTCTTTCGCGCCTGTTACACAGCTGGACGGCAGTGGGCTTGCCATTATCCGTCCGCTTATGTATGTCGGCGAGTCAGATGTGAAGGGCTTTAAAAATAAATATAATCTGCCAGTGTGCAAGAATCCATGCCCTTACGACGGCCACACTAGACGGGAATATGTAAAGCAGCTTGTCAGACAGCTCAATATGGAAAATCCGGGTGTCAAAAAGAGGCTGTTCTCTGCTATTCAAAACGGTAATATCGATGATTGGGTGAAATGCACTAAGCCTTCCGATGCTTCATAGAGCGCTTTTTCTCATACATCCTTGAATCAGCCTCATGGATTATCTCATTAATATCCTTTGTGCTGTTATCGTTTTGCACAGCATATCCCATGGCTGCTGTGATAGGCACTATATTATTTCCATCAGTGATACATCCGAGATTATCCATCATTTCAGAGATATCGCCTATGTACATTTCATTTTTCCATAAAAATGCCTTTCATACTTATATCTTTTACAGCTTGTCCGAATCCAGTACAATCGTAAATGGTCCGTCATTCTCAAGCTCTATCTTCATATCGGCTCCAAACACCCCTCTTTGTACTCCTGGAACTGCCTTATCACATTCGCTGATGCAGTATTCATAAAGCTTGTTTGCCATATCAGGACTTCCTGCCTCCACAAATGAAGGACGATTGCCTTTCTTACAATTTGCATAAAGCGTAAACTGCGATATAAGCAAAAGCTTTCCGTCTACATCATTTATCGAAAGATTTGTCTTGTCATTCTGGTCGGCAAAAATTCTCATGTTTATAAGCTTTTTTGATCATTTTATCAGCAATCTCTTTAGTGTCTGTCTCTGCTATGCCTATCAAAACGCACAGTCCCTTTTCTATGCTGCCGGTTATATTTCCATCTATAGTGCACTTTGCATGGTTTACACGCTGTATTACAAATCTCATTATTATGTTGTCTCCTTAAATATGTTATTTACATGTTATAAATTGGATATAATTATTTTGTTACAATTTATATGACATATAGTTTTACTACCATTTTTATCCAACAATAACCGTATTATTCTAAACCATATTTATAAAATAAACAAGTCTGTCTGTGACTTTTCCCACATAGTTTCATTCTAGATCATATGAACACCACAATCCCTAAAGTATATTTCATTAGGCAATTTGTATTCATTTATAAGCTTTCGTGTACATTTATGAATTATATTGTCAAGTGACATATTACTGTGTTAGAATTATAGATATAAAACTTCTACAAACAATTTTTTAAGCTAAAGGAGGATATTTATGAACTACAATATTGAGGGAGAGCCATTACCGGTTGTGATCTGCAACCTTGAGGCAAACGAGACTATGATTACCGAAAAAGGTGCCATGTCATGGATGACTCCAAACATGAAGATGGAAACTACATCAAATGGAGGCATCGGCAAAATGTTTGGCCGTGCATTTTCAGGTGAGAGTATGTTCCAAAATCGCTACACATCTATGGGTGGTCCGGGAATGATAGCATTTGCATCATGCTTTCCAGGATGCATCAGACCCTTCCAGATTGCACCGGGACAGGAGATAATTGCCCAGAAATCAGCATTTCTTGCTTCAACCTCAGGAGTTGAGCTGTCCGTATTTTTACAAAAAAGAATAGGAGCAGGTTTCTTCGGCGGTGAGGGCTTTATCATGCAGCGTCTGTCAGGAAACGGATTGGTATTTTTAGAGTTTGACGGCCACATAAAGGAATACGAGCTTGCACCCGGTCAGCAGCTGGTGATTGATACCGGATACTTAGCTGCTATGACAGGAAGCTGCCAGCTCGAAATTCAGACTGTTCCGGGTATCAAAAATGCGGTATTCGGAGGTGAAGGATTATTCAACACCGTTGTCACCGGACCTGGCCGTGTATGGCTCCAGAGTATGCCGGTTTCTCAGCTTGCAGGTGCAATCAGACCTTTTATTCCAACAGGCAACTAAACCTATAAAACAGGACTGCCGATATTCAGACAGTCCTGTTTTACACTTTGTACTAAATTCTATGGTTTTATATCTTATCTATGCCATACCATTTGCAGTTTTGTACTTCCATAGCATCTCAGCATGATTCTGCTCTTCTATCTGTATATCTGCCAATAGCTTTCTGATATCCGAATTTCCAAATACAAATACATCGGAATTGTACTCGCCGGATACTAGCTTTTCTGTTCCTATACAGTCTGTAGCCAGATAACAGTCAGCTTTCTTGTCCTCAGAATTGCCAAGCGAATCGTATGTTGCAGCAGGGTTATAATTCTTCCCCTTAGAATCATTGCAGTCAACTGACGGAACCTTTCCCTTAATCACCTGATCCAAAGAGTCAAAATGCTTTTGCTCATCCCTTGCTATTTCTTCAAAAAGCTCCTTAAGCACCGGATCCTTTGCCTGATTGCTGTATTTGGTATACTTCTCTATGCATGCCTGTTCCTGTGTTTTTAAATCTTCAATAGCGTTTGTTTCTTTTTCTGTTAGAATCATTTAATAGACACCTCCTGTCAGCATTATTATGTACAAAGGTGTAAATTATATTTATGATTGCCACAATTTTAATTAAAAAAGCCTCTAACCGAAATCGCAATTAAAAATAAGATACATAAAATAATTACTCACAGCACATGCTAAACTCATACTTAGGATGAAAAATAACAGTAACTATTCAGCATATTCAGTATAGCTGCAAATAAAAATCAAATTAAAACATCAAATAAACAAAACACAAATAAACAAGCATCAATCAGGAGGACTATTCATGAATAATACAGGGATATATAATGCCAATACACATAATACCGACCAGAATATCTACAGCCGGCAAAACTTTAAACAGTATCATACCAATAAATCCAACATCTGCGGCATATCAGATGATAAAACTGACTGCAGCCGCCAAAGTGCCTTCTGCGATAGCACAAACTATGCGGATTACCACTCGGATGCGTATGCGAAGGAACTGAAGTTAGAAACAGTGCTGACGAAAATGTCAAAATTTACAATATAAAGCACTCTCATCAGCCTATTTAGCCAGCTCCCAAAATGCCACTGCACTGGCAGCAGCCACATTTAGAGAATCGACGCCATGTGACATTGGTATCTTTACAGTGTAGTCACAGGAGTCTATAGTCTGCTCATGAAGACCATCTCCCTCAGTACCGAGCACTATTGCAAGTCTTTCCTCTGAGTGAAGTATAGGATCATCTATCCCCACAGAATCATCAGTCAGAGCCATAGCACAGGTCTTAAATCCAAGCTTATGAAGCACATCAATATTGTATTTATAAACACTGCTATTTCGGTCGCTGCAATTTTGGTCACGGCTATCACACTTATCATGCAATGAAGCATCTGAAAAAGTGTTGTCACTGCCGACATTGTACTTAGGAAAATATGCCCATGGCACCTGAAACACAGTTCCCATACTAACCCTGATTGCACGCCTGTACAAAGGATTGCTGCAGGCAGGAGTGAGCAGCACCGCATCCATATGCAGTGCTGCCGCTGACCTGAATATAGCTCCGACATTGGTTGGATTTACCACATCCTCAAGCACCGCAACTCTTCTTGCGTCCCTGCACACCTCTTCGATGGACCTTGGCTTCGGCCTGTACATAGCACAGAGTGTGCCTCTGGTCAAAGCAAAGCCAGTCAGCTTTGTGAGCAAATCAAATGACGCAGTATATACAGGTATATTCTGACATCTTTCGATAATGCCTCTTGCCTCGCCATTTACATGCTTTGTCTCCATCAGAAGAGAAACCGGTTCACATCCCGCATCAAGTGCCCTCTCTATCACCTTTGGACTTTCAGCTATAAACATCCCCTCTTTTGGATTGGCTCTGTTTAAAAGCTGATTCTCCGTCAATCTGGCATACACATCCAGATTGGGGTCCATAAAATCTGTAATTGTGATTATATTATCAGACATATAATCAATCCTCCCTCAGATGTACTACCCTGGCTGCCGCACGACGCCTGCTGTCCTCCTGGGCTGCATAATGCTTACGTGTGGTATTTACATCCTTGTGCCCTAGAACATCCGCCACAAGATAGATATCACCTGTTTCCTGATAAAGTGTGGTGCCATATGTACTGCGAAGCTTATGAGGAGTAATATTCTTAACGGTTGTTACGAGTCTCGAATACTTTTTTACCAGATTCTCAACAGAGCGTACAGATATACGCTTCCTCTGTAAAGAGAGAAAAAGCGCATTAGCATGCCCCTCGGCAGGTGTAATTATGCTTCTCTCCTTCCAGTATGAAAGAAGTGCATCACGTACCTCATCACCAAAGTAAACAATCACATCAGCACCACCCTTTCGGTGCACCTTGATTCCGTTGTTTTTGAAATCTACATCATCCATATCCAGCCCCACGCACTCAGATACACGGATACCTGTTCCAAGAAGCAATGTCATAAGTGCAAGGTCACGAACCTTTGTTTTCTCATGGAAACGCTGCTGGTTCTTGGACAGACTGTCTCCTGACTCAACCTCATCGAGAAGCTGTGCGACCTCATCAGTATCAAGACGGATGATATTCTTCTCATGTATTTTGGGAAGGGTTACCTTGCTCGCAGGATTGGTATCTATAAACTCTTTCCTGAAATAAAAATTATAAAAAGTGCGCAGTGATGCAAGCTTTCGCTTAATGCCTCTCTCGTCATTGGTGTGTACGACGCCATCCTTCTCATAATACTTTAGATAAAACAAATATTCCTCAATATCTGAAGGACTGATCTGATCTAACAGAGATATCGGGTAATCCCTTATATCATATTTCTTAAGCGATGGATTGGCACTCTTCATGTACTCGAAAAAGGTCTGTAGATCATATGCATACGCTATCTTGGTTCTTGAGGACTTATCCGCATCTATTCCGATAAAAAAATCCATACAGAACTTCGGAAGCTTCTGTATCATATCTCTGAGCTTTAATTCATTTTTTATATTTACGTCTTCGTAATAAGCTTTGTCTTTCATAATAATACTATATAATAATCAAAGTTGACTCTAACCAAGTATTTCTTTGATTTTCTCCTCTATACGCTCCTTGACCAGTGCAGCTATATCCTTCGTCTTCATGTCCTTGTACTCATCATACTCAATAGGCTTTAAATAGTGAACCTGCGTTGTAACAGGGCCGAAATGAAAGCTGTTGAACACCTTATATGAATCTATAAGAGCTATCGGAATAATTGGAACATGTGATTTCAATGCAATCTTAAAGCTTCCTGCTTTAAAATCCTGCACTTTATTCTTATTATTGAACTTATAGCCACCCTCCGGAAACAAGACATATCTCTTGCCGTTTTTCACATCCTTAGCTACCTCATTGATTATAGTAAGCCCCTGCCTTGGATTATCTTTCTCTAAACGCTTTGCCTGAACCAGATCCACAAATTCCCTGACAAGCATTGTATGCGACTTCTGCTTATCCATAACAAACGACAGTACCTTGTCATGTGTAGTAATAATCCCCAGTAAATCATACTTTCCCTGATGGTTGGGATACATGATATAGCCGCCTGTTTCAGGAAGATTCTCAAGACCATATGCTTCTGTTGTAATTTTTCCCGATTTATTCATTAAATCTATACAGTGCCGCATCATATCATATCTCTCCGCTTCTGAATATTTCTGCGGATGATCAGCCATGTATCTCATTTTGGGAACAATATACGGCGCTCTGTGAAAATTTGCAAATATAACAAAAAATAGTTTTAACATAAATATCCAATCTCCTGTTTCAAAAACGGATAAGCTATAGATACTATAACCCAAATCCGCTGCAATTAATCTATATTATATAAGAAACAGGAAATTTTAGCAAGAAAACGTTACTTTATATCCTGAGAATAATATGAAACAACTATATAATCGCCACTGCGAACATTGCCATCTGTAAGACTATTGAGCCTGCAAATTTCATCTACATAATCTCTTTTGCTCACCTGACTGTCGGCAATATATCTATCGGCAATGCTCCAGACAGTGTCGCCCTCCTCAACCCTGACGCTGGTATAATACTTGTTATAAGGCCTGCTGTCACCAGAACTGGCAAAAATATGAATAGTGCCGCACAATATAATGACAGCTGCTATAAATGCAACAGCAGTCCATCCAAACATTTTTCTTCTACCTGATAAAGTATTTTCTCTCATAAAACCACCTCTTGTATTTTCGAACATGTGTTTGTTGTTATTGTGATTACATAATACATCCCGAACAATCGTTTGTCAATAGAAAAGCGAACAAAATTTCGGAATATATGTTTGCGTTTATTTTAGTTTTATGATATAATTTTTTAAAATACAATTTTTTTATTATAATTATGAACAAAGAGGCAAAATACCTTTTGACCCTCATATCATTATATTATTTAAATATTCACATGGAGGATTTACCTATGGCATTAGAAAAGATTTCAGACAAGCAGAAAGAGATACTGGAGTTTATCAAGAGTGAGATTTTAAACAGGGGCTATCCGCCATCAGTGCGTGATATCTGCGAAGGTGTACATTTAAAGTCCACATCCAGCGTCCATGCTCATCTCGAGACACTGGAGCGAAAGGGCTACATAAGAAGAGATCCTGCCAAAAACAGGGCTATAGAAATTATAGATGACAGCTTTGGTTTACAGCGCCGCGAGATGGTTAATGTCCCTCTGGTCGGTCGTGTAGCTGCAGGTGAGCCGATACTCGCAGTGGAAAATATCGAAACCTATTTTCCCGTTCCTGCTGAATATATGCCAAATAAGCAGTCATTTATGCTTAAAGTCAAGGGCGAGAGCATGATCAATGCCGGTATCTTCGACGGTGATAATATCCTCGTCGAGCAGCAGAGTGATGCTTCAAACGGAGACATGGTTGTAGCACTTATAGATGATTCCGCTACCGTAAAGACCTACTATAAAGAGAATGGTCACATTCGCCTCCAGCCGGAGAATGACACAATGGATCCGATCATAGTTCCGGACTGTGAAATACTTGGCAAAGTGTTTGGAGTATTTCGTTTCTTCTAATATTTATTGCAAAAATATCGCACCCATATGCTAAGCTAAACAGCTCAGCATATGGGTGCGATATTTTAAATTACCGGTTTCGATTTATAATTCCTTAATCATTAGAATAAATACTACAGTGAATGTACATCCACCACTTTTCCATCTCTCCATATTCTGTCGAGATCATAGAACTGTCTGTCTTCTTTAGAGAACAGATGCACGATAATATCCTGATAGTCCATGAGAATCCATGTAGAGTTGCCTGTTCCCTCTACCTGCTTCTGATGCACTCCGTTTGTATACATAGCCTCATCCACAGCATCCTCCATGGCTGTGAGCTGATTTGCATTGTTTCCGTTTGCAATGATAAAGTAGTCTGCTATAGAAGAAACCTCTCCTATGTCGAGAACTGTGATATCCTCCGCCTTTTTGTCTTCAAGTGCTTCCACTATCTTTTTAACTAAATCAATTGTCTGCATAGCAGTTATTCCTCCCTGTTGTCTCTGTATTTAGCATAATAATTGTAAGTAATCTGGGTAGTCGGATCTATTGCCCCACTTTTTGTGTTAAGGAAATTGATTGTATCATACAATATCTCTGCAACAGTCCTATCAAGGTCTGAAAAAGCAAGCTTTCTTATCTCTTCAAGCCTCGGTGCTTCACATCTGTTTGGCTCAATATAATCTGCCACAAAGAGTATTTTGTCAAGGAGCCCCATATCTGCTTCTCCTGTAGTATGCACTCTTATGGCATGCAGTATCTGCGCATCCTTAATGCCATACTCTTCCTCAGCCAGCACCATGCCTGCCTTTGCATGTAACAGACCCGGGTTTTGATATCTCTACCTCTGTTATGTCTATATTTTTCTTTACACAGAGTCCGATTTTCTTTTCAGTCGAAAGACACTTGGCACAGTCATGAAGCAGGCCTGCAAGCATTGCCTTTTCTATCGGATAGCCGTTTGCCATGGCAAGACAGCCGGCAGTATACATCACTCCGAGTGTATGCTGATACCTTTGTTTATCAAGGCTCTTCTTTAGCTTTTTCTTTATTTCTTTTACTTCCATACTCTATCACCTGTATAAATTATTAGCCTGTATATATGACATAACTGCAGCATCAAGAAACATTTCCGCTCCTTTAGGACTCCTATAACCGTCTGCCTGCGACTTGGCACGTAGCAGTCTCCTGACCTGAGTAGACGACACATCCATCCTGTCACACTTTAAAAGTCTTATATCTGCCCAAAACTGTTTTTTGATATGTGCAATCTTTTCTTCCATCTGCTGCTTTGGAAAATTTTCTCTCACCATAACAAGAATAATTGCTGTTTGGGCTATTATCTCAGGCTTCATCCATGACTCAAAATAGTCCAGAGAATCTCCACCCATGATGAAATACAGTTCATCCTCCGGATAAAAGCGCCTTTAGCTTTTGGAGTGTCACATACGTATAGCTGGTGGACTCATCCTTTATCTCAATATCAGACACCTCAATACCGGGCACTGCTTCTGATGCCAGCTTACACATATTGTACCGGTGACTAAATGCTGTCATTGCTA
>ENA-OQKT01000100-OQKT01000100.1-human-gut-metagenome-genome-assembly--contig:-NODE-100-length-15550-cov-2.620826_pt1 | contig 15550 bp, 14 predicted proteins | sample MGYA00242650_ERZ504801 | MGnify/ENA primary metagenome ERZ504801 (study PRJEB26092, sample SAMD00036396) | human gut metagenome | host: Homo sapiens | study: EMG produced TPA metagenomics assembly of...
GGGTTTTCTTGAATGGTCTTGGCACATCAGATAAATAACATTCGCTGGCATCGTGCAGAAGGCAGGCAAATGCCACACGCCTGGAATATCCTCGCGCAAGGGCTTCTCTGGCACAGTTGATGCAATGCTGACCTACTGAAAAAAAAGTTTTTACCTGTCCGTTTCCGCGGCAGATTAAAGATAAGGCATGTGCAATATCTTCGATACAGATCATATCCGGATCCGGATGTAGTAGATCTATATGTTTGCCTGTGTATGTTGTAATACAATTGTTATTCATGATCTTTCACCTCGTTCTTTTATGTAACCGGAATTCTTGTAACAGCAAAGTGGATGGTCTTGTACGATCCATGCCGGAAGACTTTATTATGTTATAGGTGTTATAAAAACATTGCGGAGAATTTTCTATAACATAAAACGGATACAATTAATGATAACTGTATCCGTTTTATGTTAACTAACTGTTAATATTCTGAAGCAGTGAATTCATCTCCTGATACAGAAGTTCTTTCGTATCAGCTCCCATTACAATTGAAACAAAAGTTTTTCCGTATGCATTCTGTGTAAGGATTGCAAGACAATTGCCGGCTACTTCTGTTGTTCCGGTTTTACCACCGAGAATTGTAACATCTTTTGGGGCTGTTGCTTCTCCGGTAAGATAATGGTCTGTTGCGGTAAGCGTGGTGCTTTTTTCAGTTCCGTCTGAGCCTGTATAGGTTACTGTATAAGACGGCAACTCTGTAATTTCTGTAAATTCAGGGTAGGTGAATGCTTCATTCAGCATCAGATAAATATCATATGGTGTTGTATAGTGATTTTCATCCTGCAGTCCATGTGGATTGGAAAAATGTGTTCCTGTACATCCAAGCTTTGCGGCATAATCATTCATCATCTGTACGAAGTTCTCTGTACTGCCTCCAACATATTCCGCAATGGCAGAAGCTGCATCATTGCCGGAATATACAAGCAGACAGTGGAGAAGCTGATCAAGGGTAACCTGATCGCCGGCCACAAATCCGCAGACCTGTGATCCATCCTCCAGTGTAACATTATCCTGAGTGATCGTGACAGTGTCATTCAGTTTTCCACTTTGTAATGCAAGCATTGCTGTCATGATCTTGGTAATACTTGCAGGATACACCTTATCATAAATGCCGTTTGCATACAGTACTTTATGATTGCTCAGACTGAACAGCAGCCCTTTCTGTCCTTCTTCCAGCTGGGCATTCTTAATACAATCAACATTTCCTTGGGAGGAAACACATAATTTCTGGGCAAAAGATTCTGTTCTCATATTTTCCTTAGCTGCAAGGGCATTTGTGAAAACTTCAGAAGAATCAAAAGCCTGTTCAAGAGTACCAAAATAATTTCCGCTTAATATATTCCATCCGTAAAAAACACCGCCGGCAGCTGCAAGAATCACAAATACACCAACCAGAATCCTGAATATATGTTTTAATCTCTGACGCTTTTTATGATATTTTGTACGCAGCAGAGCCTGATGCTCCTCTGTTTGTCTGGATGGCATCTGCGATTTCGGCAGTTTGACTGTCTGAAGCGGTCTGGAAGGTTTGTGTCTGTGCGGAGCTGCAGATTTGTATGGAACAGCAGATTTCTTTTCCGGTATTTTACCGGAAGATTTCTTTTTTGTTCTCATAAGTAATCCTCTCTTCTGTCAATTTCTTTTTGAATAATTTCTTTATTGTATGTGCTGCTCTGAAGTCCTACATTGAGTACAAGCCCCATACCAATATACAGACTTACCAGCGAAGTCAGTCCATAGCTTACAAAAGGAAGGGGAGTTCCCGTATTAGGCGCAAGACCTGTTGCAACACAGATATTAATGAAGCTCTGTAGTGCGATCAGGCCGCCGATTCCACAGCAAAGAACCTTTCCTGACAAATCTTTTGCCCGAAGACTCATCCGGATACATTCAAAGGCAATTGCCAAAAGCAGCAATACAATTATCACGCATCCAATAAATCCGTACTCTTCACCTGCAACAGCAAAAATAAAGTCTGTCTGATTCTCTGCCACGAAGTTTCCCTGATTTACAGACGTTGTACTGTCATCACCGCTTAATTTCTTACCAACCAGTTCCCCTGAAGCAATTGCAGTTTTAGAGTTATTCTGCTGTTCAATATCATCCGAGTATTCTTCGTTTTCCGGATACAAAAAAGACATGATACGGCTTCTCTGGTAATCCTTGAGCAGTTTCTGATCCGGCTGGACAACAATTGATAAAAAAATAATGGTCAATGGAACAGCAATAAGCAGTGCTCCTCCGATGATCTTATAGCTTAAACCTGCAATATAGATCATAATACAGAAAATTACTACAACAGTAATTGTATTTTTCAGGTCCGGCTGTTCCAGGATCAGGAACAGAGGTACTGCCAGTAACACGCCGGATAATGCCAGCGTTTTAAGTGTATTCAGTGTTTCCTCATGATCCATAAAAAATTTTGTCAAAGAATACGATCAGGATAATCTTTGATAATTCTGTCGGCTGAAATCGGAAAGATCCGATACGATCCATCTGGCGGCACCGTTGGCACTGTCACCCGCAATACGCACAACGATCAGCATGATAATATTAAATCCATACATGATCCACTGAAAGTTCATGATCCATGAGTAATCCAGCAAAGAAAGGATCAGCATGACAATAAGTCCAAGTATTACTCCGGCAAACTGCTTTGATCGCAGGTCCGATGCTGCTGTGCCTACCAGTGTAACTCCTATCAGGCTGATCGCCAGCAGAAAAATGATCAGTCTGAAATTGTAAAATCTTAATTTATATTGCTTTAACATAATTTATCTGTCCTTTTTAGTAACTGTGAAGATACCAAACGGTTATCCTTTTTGTTTAAAACAGGAATATACGCATGGAGTACTGCAGGTTCCTGCGTAATCTGGATTTTTACCTGTTCTTCATCAATAGTAAGGTATTTTTTTACGGTATGTATCATATCATTCCGCAACATTTTCATCATCTGTGGAGAGCAGTCGATACGTTCCGAGATCAGCAGAAGCTTCATGCGGTCTCTTGCATATCCGGCTGAACGCTTCTTTTCTTTAAAAAAAAGCTTTCACACAGATTCCCCCTTATAAATACAGGCTACTTTTTGAAAAAACTACCTATTTTTCTTAATAACCCCTGCTTCCTGTTAATGTCTGCAAACGGAATCTCTTCACCTAAAAGGCGTTTACAGATATTCATGTATTCTTCTTCTGCCTGAGAAGATTTTCCGGAAAGAGGCTCCTCCTGATTTGTGGCAATCACAATCTGTTCATCATCCAGAATTGTTCCGATCAGATCAACAGCAAGGATATCCGTTACATCATCTACGGACATCATATCACCTCTTGCAATCATATCCGGCCGCAGGCGATTGATGATCAGGCTGATATCTCTGATCTCGTTGGCTTCCAGGAGTCCGATGATCCGATCTGCATCACGTATCGCAGAAACCTCCGGCGTGGTAACTACCAGGGCTTTATCAGCACCTGCGATCGCATTTTTAAATCCCTGTTCAATTCCTGCCGGACAGTCCAGAAGAATATAATCAAACTGTTCTCTCAGATCGTCGGTCAGTTTTATCATCTGTTCCGGAGACACAGCGGATTTGTCTTTTGTCTGCGCAGATGGCAGAAGACATAATTCCGGATGTCTTTTATCCTTGATCAGAGCCTGTCGCAGACGGCAGCTTCCGTTAATGACATCCACCAGATTATAGACAATCCTGTTCTCCAGGCCCAGAACAACATCCAGATTCCGCAGACCGATATCTGTATCAACCACAACAACTTTTTTGCCCAGCATAGCCAGACCTGTTCCGATATTGGCGACAGTTGTGGTTTTTCCTACTCCGCCTTTGCCGGAAGTAATCACAATGACTTCACTCATAGTTACAATTTCCTCCCTGAAAAAATTTCCATTCTTCTGGTATTCTCCTGTATGGTAGTTTCAGTCATTCGAAGTGTCACTGGTATCACTTGCCGCAACACCGGTAAGAATAGACTTTTCATCAGTTAATTCAAAGATATATTTAAAAATATCATCAGCTGCAAGACACGCATTACCGGAAGTATATCCATTCTCAATACGCACTGCAATCGCATATTCAGGATCTGAAGCCGGGGCATATCCCACAAACATACCATGGTTTGGATGATAAATATTTACCTCGGCTGTACCGGTTTTACCTGCCACATCCACGCCAAGTCCGTCAAACTGTCTGTGAGTCTGTACTACCCGGTACATTCCGTCGTGAATATCATCCCACACATTCTGTGATACATCAACTGTATTAATGATATCCGGCTCATATTTTTTTAAAGTATTACCCTTGGAATCTGTCTGTCTGTCAAGTAAAGTCAGATCATAAACATTTCCACTGGTAGCGATCGCTGTTGCATAACGTGCCAGCTGACTGGTGGTATAAGCATTGGTACCCTGTCCGATATAAGACGGGACTGCGTAGGAATCTGACACATGAGGTGCGGATTCTGTGATCTCGATACCTGTTTTCTTATCCAGACCAATCTCTGAAGCATATTTTTGCAGTACACTCAGGCTTCGGTTTTCTGAAAAGTTTCCGTCTGCATCCTGACCAAGTTTAAAACCAACCATGTTGAAATAATAGTTACAGGACTGCTCAATCGCCTCCCTGATCTCGATCTCTCCATGTCCCTGTTTGTTCCAGCAGTTGATCGGAGGTGTTACAAGATCAAAGGAGCCGGTACAGTTAATGTATGTTCCGTCATCAATCACTCCTTCAGACATTCCGGCAATTGTAGACAGAATCTTAAATGTAGAACCCGGTGCTGCTGTCTGTTGAGTTGCTTTATTGAAAAACGGACTGGATTTATCTGTAGATAATTTCGCATAATAATCCGTATCCATGTTATTTACCAGACGGTTATTGTCATATCCCGGGTAGGATACGCATGCAAGAACATCCCCTGTTTTGTACATCTGTGATTACTGCAGAAGCAGAACATGGCTCCAGCGCAAGCTGTGCAGGTTCTATTTCGAGAGTATAAATTTTATTGATCATAAAGTCATAAGCTGTCATGGAGCCGGAGGCCAGTGCCTCGTAACTGCCATCATCTTTTGATAAAACTCCCTGTTCATACAGCACCAGACAGATCTCGCTTCCGGAAATGGTGTCCTCCTGAAGCATATACTTATACAGAAGTTTTGAGAAATTGGTGTCTGTTTTAAGATAATCGATCAGATAATCTGTAAGAGCCTGATATACTTCATCGGAATCCAGATAATCTCCTTCTGTAGAAAATTTGGAAATATCGATCCAGTTCTGACTTGCCGCATATGTCAGATAATCTTTCAGACTGATATCTTTATCGGTTGTCCATTTCTGATAAGTACTGTCAGAGGTATCAATGGCATTCTTTGAGATAACCCCCAGCGTATCTCTGAGAAGATCATCACAGATATAAGTAAGATATTCCTGGATCTGATCATCTTCATCTTTTACGGCCGGTGGATTCTCAGCTGTCAGCCTGTTAGTTATTGTATCAAAAACCTGTTGCTGTTTCTGTTGAAATTTGGCATATAAATTTTTTTCTGTATCGGAGGCGTTGGCATCACTGAATTTACTGATATCAATGACACTGTTGGCAATCAGGGCATTATATACATCATAGATCGGTATCTTGATCTGTGCAGCATCATTTACACTGAAATCATAGGTTTTGGATGCTTCGATCTTGGATAAAAGGATTCCGGCAACTCTCTGTTTCAGGATCTGGTAGATAGCGGACTGCCAGCTGCTGTCTATGGTAAGATAGGTGTCATTACCTGCGACAGGTTCTACTCTCGTGCTGTCGTCAATCTTAAGTACTTTGCCAAGGTTATCGACAGTGACAGTTTCTTCACCGTCTGTTCCCTGAAGAGATGTTTCCATATATTTCTCAATTCCCGATTTACCGATGATCGCATCATTTGAATAATCAGGATTCTTCTGTCTCAGTTCTTCAAGCTCTTCTGAAGAAGCCTGTCCCGTATAACCAAGAATTGGTCCCATGCTTGCATCATTAATGTATTTGCGGACAGAATCCTCTACAATGTCAATTCCCTGAAGCTCCGGCTGATCTTCTCTGATTGCAGCTACAGATTTTTCGCTTATATTTGAAGCAATCGTAACGGCCATGTACTTCTTGAAACTGTTAGTGCTCAGTGCATAGCGGATTTTGGAAAGCTCAAGTATATCCTGCTTTGACAGGCTCTCCGGAAGTCCATGGGATGTCAGTTCTTCTTTGGTATAAGCATTATCGCCGTAAAGAACAATGGAAAATCCCTCTTTTCCGCTCATAAACTCGATCATCTGATCAGCAGTGGCATTTTTCTGTTTTTTTGTCAGGTTATCAATCAACGGTTCTCCGTAAATATCCGCACGAAAACGGTTCAGAGTAAATCCCTCATCAACATCAAAAGCATAATTCCCGCTCTCATCCAAAACAATATGGAAGCCGGTACTGATGGAATCCCCGTTGGACTCAAGGATTTTCAGGACTTTATAGGCAATCCCGTTCAGTGTAAGATTCTTTTCTCTGGTAGAATCATAAGTTCCATTATCCTCAAAGGTAACAGAATAAGCCAGCACATTTGTTGCCAGCTCCTCACCATTTCTGTCATAGATATTGCCACGCGTACTTTTGATCACACGTTTTTTTGTTGTTCTTGATTCAAATTTGCTGATATAAGCCTCTCCCTGGATGATCTGCAGTTCAAAAAGCTGACGGACCAGAGAGGCTGACATAAATACAAAAACCAGTACCAGTACTGTGGTACGTTTTATTCGTATCTTTTTAAAAAATCTTTTTATTTTAGTACCCAAATAGACTCACTTTCCTTCATTGATGGATTCTTCATGAAATGATAATTAATATAATGAAATACCCGGTAAACAATCAGTGTAAGGATCACTGTATAAAAAATTTCCGGTAAAATAATCCGGTATAAATAGGTTCCGAGCCCCAGACGTCCCCTGAGCAGAAACTGCAATGCATAGACAGAAAGTCCGTACAGTAAATCCCCGATACCTGCAAGCATAACCGGAACCTTTATGTCATCATCATAGCAGATCCTGTGGGCATATCCGCTTAAAAAGCCAATATACATATAGATCAGAGCGTAGAAACCAAACACAGAGCCATAGAACATGTCTACCAGAAATCCACAGAAAAATCCTGTCCACAGTCCACTTTTTCTTCCGCGCATCAGCCCCATGGATATACACAGGATCAGGATCAGATTCGGCGTGATAGAACCGATGGATATCACATGAAGAAGAGTACACTGAAGAAGAAAACTGATCAGGATCATAAAAAATAACGCTATCTTACTCTTCATTTGCAGTCGCCTCCTGAGCTGCCTGAGCATTGTCATTAACAGAATCCTGTTTATTTACTGTAATGACAAGTACATTTTTCAGATGCTGGAAATCTACAGGTGTGACAATGGTACCTGTTTTGGTCAGATTGTTGCTGTTTTGTTCCACCTCACTGACGTATCCGATAAACAGTCCCTCTACATATTTCTCACTGATATTGGAGGTAACGATGCGTTCCCCCACTGTTACTTTATTATTCTGGTCATACAACTGGCTGAAGCTTAATTTACCCTCATCGATGAGTTCCAGATCTCCTTCCACCACACAGTTATCCTGTGTGCTGACAGTCATGGCACTGACATTGCTGCTGTCATCGATAATGGAACGTACAGTCGCCCAGTGAGTTCCGACCTCTGTCACGATCCCGACCAGACCTTTATCTGCAAGTACATTATTATCCACACGAATGCCGTCTGCAGATCCCCGGTTGATCATAAAGGTATCATACCAGTTGCCCGGATCTTTGGATATGATTTCTGCAGCAATCTTTGGATATTCGGTATACTGCTGGTCAAGATTATACATTTGCTGTAATCTTACATATTCTGTCTGATCCTGGATCAGTTTATTGTTCTGTTCTGTGAGACTGTCTATCTGTGCCTTTAAATTTTCGTTCTCACTGAGGATTTCTTCTTTATCACGCATACGGTCCTGCATTCCTTTCAGAACTGAACTGATCCGATTGATGCTGTTTTCAAATGGAACGATCAGTATCCCGGCGGCATCCTGCAGCGGTGCAGTGGTTACGCCGGATGAAAAAGTGGCAGCAATACAGCTGACGCAGAAAATCGACATAATGACCAGAAGATGTTTACTTTTTAATTTAATCCTAAATGTACTTTCTTTTTCAGGTTTTTCATTGATGCACCCTAAAAATTATAGTTTTCTCTGCGTAACCGGTACTGCCCATTCACGCAGTTCTTTATTTCTGATTATTTTCTCCAGACCTGTAACTGCCGAGGTTTCATAAAAATCTGACAGATTAAAGGTGAATCCCGTATAACTGGCAAGGTATTTATCAATATAAGGAAGTCTGGTACTGCCTCCGGTTATGTAAATCCCCTGTTTCGCAATATGGTAGGAAATCTGGGGAGGAATTCGCTCCAGAAATGTTTTTCATCTCTGCCGCAATCTCATTCAGACAGTTCATGATACCGTCATTTACCACATAAGAAGAAATGATTTCTTCTCTTGGCAGTCCGGAAATACAGTCAATTCCTACAATCTTACGTACTTCCTTTTTCGGATCACTGAGGCGTCCCATGACCATCTTAAGCCTCTTGGCAGTCCTTGTGCCAATCTGCAGATTATATCTTTTACGTATTTCACTGCAGACAGATTCATTCATCTGTCTGCCTCCCAGCGGTATTTTCCTGCTGATAATGATCTTTCCTCCGGTGATGATCGATACTTCTGTACTTTGTGCACCGATATTTACGATCATATTTCCTTCCGGATCTTCCAGATTGACACCCATGGCAATGGCATCTGCAATGGGTGCCTCTACCATAAATACGCGATTTTTCTTTAACCAGTGACCATTCGCCACATGAAAATATGCCCGTTTCTCAACCGCAGTCATATCCAGAGGAACAGTAAAATACATTGTTGCGCCAAATCCCAGGATATGATCGATCTTTCGGATCATACTGTAAAGAACAATCTCCTGAAGTTCCAGATTAGCGATCATGCCAAATGTCATTGGCGAAGTAACCGTAATATCTGTGGGGGATTTCTCAAACATATCGTATGCTTCATTTCCCATTGCAATGATCGTGTGTCCCTTGGACGCGATTATATTTTTCTCGATATAAGTTTTGTTTCTGAAAAAAGAATAGACTTTTACGGAACTGCTTCCCAAATCTATTCCATATGTTTTCTCAAATAGCATATTCTGCCCCTTTGTTGTTGCCTTATTCTGTACATGTATTCCATAATCCTTCTTCTCTGAAGCTGCAGTATCTCTGATCCCCGATCACAATATGATCCAGCAGATGTATTCCCAGCAGTTCCCCCGCCTGATAAATCCTGGCTGTGATCTGTAAGTCATCCGGACTTGGTGTAGGATCACCACTTGGATGATTGTGTATCAATATCAGACTGACTGCATGACGGCGCGAGGCTTCCATGAAGATTTCCCTTGGTGTTACCAGCGAACCGGTTGCAGTTCCCCGGGTCAGTATCTTATCTCCCAGAAAAATGTCCCTTCACATCTGACATCATACAGATCACCAGTTCCTGCTCTTCATGGCGTAGTTCTTCATATAATAAGCTGCTATGGAGGAGGATTGTTCATAACTATCTGCGGTCTGGCAGCAGCCTTGGCAATTTCTTTTGGAAAGTTCTCCAATGCATTTTTAACTGTACTGCTTTTACCTGTCCGATTCCATGAATCTTCATAAGATCCTGTACAGATACATGCATAAGCCCCATAAGGCCGGGATAGGAGGACGACTCCATAAATTTCAGGATCTCCTGTGCAAGTGCCAGTGAATTCTTTCCTGAAGTGCCGCTGCGCAGGATTACTGCCAGCAGTTCAGTGTCATTTAATGAACCCTCACCCTGCATAAAGCATTTCTCATACGGCCGCTGTTCCCTGGGAAGCTGCTTCATAATATTATTTGCATTATTCATAAGTCTGCCTGTGCTCTCTAAAGCCTCTGGGCAAATTGCAAATTATATTCTAGCATAAAAGAGGAGAGATGTACACTCTCCTCTCTGATTTTTATGTGAACTTTATGTTTACCGGTAATATCCCGCTTAAGAGATCAATTGTTTTTTATAGCCGCATATTTTCGGCATACAGTCTCAGCAACTTTGATTCCATCCATGGCAGCACTTGTGATTCCGCCTGCGTAACCTGCACCTTCGCCACATGGATAAATTCCCGCCATATTTGCTGTGAGCTCCTGATCACGTACGATCCTTACAGGGGAAGAAGTACGGCTTTCAATGCCACTGAGCAGTGCATCCTCTCTGTCAAATCCGGAAATTCGTTTTCCGAAGGCTATGACACCTTCTTCAATAGAATCGCCTACTGCTTTTGGCAGAACAGAGCGTACATTTGTCAGTATATATTCTCCCTTCATACAGGGAGTAACCTCTCCTAATGCTTCACTTGCCTGATTTTTGCAAAAATCACCAAACAGCTGAACAGGAATTTTTCCTTCTCCGAGCTCCCATGCTTTTTTCTCCAGATCACGCTGAAATTCTACGCCGCCAAGAACTCCTTTATCCGGGAAATCTTCTGGTGTGACTGTGACGATCATGGCACTGTTTGCATTTCTGGAATCACGTGCCTGATAGCTCATTCCGTTCACTGCGAGACGACCGGGTTCAGAGGATGCATTTACAACATATCCGCCCGGACACATACAAAAAGAATAAACACCTCTGCCATTTGCACACTTATGGGTTACTTTATAGCTGGCTGCACCAAGTAATTCATTCTCAGGCTCTCCATAAAGATCCATATTGATCATTTCCTGAGGATGTTCAATACGCAACCCCACTGCAAATGACTTTGGCTCCATATAAACACCACGTTTCTGTAACATTTCAAAAGTATCTCTTGCACTGTGTCCTGGTGCCAGTACACAGACCTGTGCAGGGATTCTCTTATCATTGTTGATCTCAATTTCTTTTAATGTATTGTTCTCAAAAATCAGATCTGTCACCTTGGAACGGAAGCAGAATTTTCCTCCCATTTCTTCGATTTCATGACGCATTTTTTCAACAATACCAACCAGCACATCCGTTCCCAGATGTGGCTTCTGCTGATAAATAATTTCTTCCGGTGCGCCGGCAGCTACGAAACGCTTCAGTACCTCATGATTACGTCCGTAAGGATCTTTTACCAGCGTGTTCAGCTTTCCGTCGGAAAAGGTGCCGGCGCCGCCCTCTCCGAACTGTACATTGGACTCAGGGTCAAGAACACCATTTTTCCAGAAATTCTCTACTGTTTTCTGACGTTTCTCAGCCTCTTCTCCGCGTTCAAGTATTATTGGACAATATCCGGCCTTCGCAAGATACCATCCGCAGAAAAGTCCTGCAGGACCGCTTCCCACAATAACGGGAGAATGTAAAAGAGGTGTCTCACCCGGAGAGGGAAATTCATATGGTTTCTCTTTGATTAACATAATGTTGTTATTGTTAACTTTTTTGGCGAGTTTCTGTTCATCTCTGATCGTTACATCTACAGTATATACAAAGATTTTGTCATTTTTGTGTCTGCAGTCCAGAGATTGCTTTCTTATTTCGTAAGTAAAACTGTTTCCGGGATTTTTTAATGTTTTTGCAATCTTTTTTTCGAGCTGTGCCTTTGTATGTGTGATCGGAAGTTTCAACTGTGAAATTCGAATCAATTTTTCTCCTCCTTTGCTGCATTTTTGCCGGCCACTGCGCCGCTGCTCCATGCCCATTGCAGATTATATCCGCCGCATGTACCGTCAATATCCAGAAGCTCCCCTGCAAAATACAGACCCTTACAGAGCTTTGACTCCATGGTTTGAGAATTTACCTGTGAGGTATCTACTCCCCCGGAGCAGACCTGTGCCTGTGAAAATGACATACCATCCTGCACTTCAAGAGGAAATTCCCTTATGGCAGAAACCAGTTGTTTTTGTGATATAAGGATTTTGATAAGCTTTTCCGGGAAAAGTCCCACCAGGAGTTCTTTTTCTTTTTTATAGGGACATGCCTTCTTTCGTGCATACATAAGTTTCTTTAATTCTTCTTCTGACAGCTCCGGCATGAAATTAATGCGGAGCTCTGCTTTATGTCCTTCTCTGACTGCACGTACTGCATAAGTGCTGAGCTGAAACACTGGGATTCCGGAGATTCCGTATTCTGTAAGCTGTAGCTCGCCATGTTCAGATTTACAGAATTTCCCATCTGTAAAAAGAGAAATCTCTCCTTCTGTACGTACGCCTGCCCATGCCTTAAAAGAAGAACCTTTACACTTCAGGGCAGTAAGTGCCGGATAAACCGGGACAATGCGGTGATGAAAGCTCTCTGCCAGCATATATCCGCTGCCGTCTGAACCTGAAACAGAAGATGCCCGGGATCCATTGGCAAGTATCAGTGCATCTGCATCATAGTGCCATCCTTTTGTCAGGATTTGGAAATTCTTTTCATTTGTCCCGGTTTTTATTTCTGTAACCTGTTCGTTTGTCTTTATTTTCACACCCAGACTGGCAGCCTCCATACACAGTACATCTACAACACTCTGCGCCTGATTGCTTCTCGGATAAAGATAGCCGTTCCTGTTTAAAGGATAGATTCCTATCTCTCTGAAAAAATCAATAGTGTCTTCAACAGAAAACTGTACAAGTGCACCTTCTGCAAACTCAGGATGTTCACCTCTGTATGCATCATCCGGTTTTGCAAGATTGGAAAAATTGCATCTGCCGTTCCCTGTAGCGCAGATCTTCTTTCCAGGTTTCTCATTCTGTTCCAGAACAGTGACTGCTGCCCCTTTTCGGGCTGCCATGATCGCTGCCATCAAACCACTGGCTCCTGCTCCTGTGATCACTACCTGCCTTTTTTTCATAAAGATACAAGCCCCTTATCAACCATTTTCTGAAGAGACATCAAAACGCCAAGCTTTGCATGTTCCCAGGTAAGTCCGCCCTGGAAATACACTGCATATGGCGGTTTCATCGGACCATCTGCGGAAAGCTCGATGGAAGAGCCCTGTACAAAAGCACCTGCTGCCATGATAACCTGACTGTCATATCCGGGCATATCCCATGGCTCCGGATCCACATAACTGTCAACCGGAGCTGCTGCCTGAATACCCTTACAGAACGCGATCAGACCTTCCGGTGTGCCAAGGCTTACTGCCTGAATGATGTCCTGACGTGGCTCTGTGGAATCCGGGATTACCGGGAATCCAAGTTTCTCATAAATATTTGCCGCAAACACAGCTCCCTTTAACGCACCCTTGGTAACCATTGGTGCAAGGAAAAATCCCTGGAAGAAAGAACGGTTGACTCCCAGAGTTGCGCCTACCTCACTGCCAAGTCCGGGACAGGTCATTCTGTAAGAAGCATTCTCCACGCACTCCTTAGTACCTGCAATATAACCGCCGATAGGCGCAAGTCCGCCGCCCGGATTTTTGATCAGAGAACCAACAATCATATCAGCTCCCACATCACTTGGCTCAATGGTATCTACAAACTCACCGTAGCAGTTATCCACCATACAGATCACATCCGGTTTAATACTCTTTACAAAAGAAATCAGTTCTCCAATCTGCTTTACAGAGAAAGACGGACGTGTCTGGTATCCTTTGGAACGCTGGATCTCCACAAGACGTGTCTTTTCATTGATTGCTTTACGGATGCTGTTATAATCAAAGGTTCCGTCTTCTAACAGTTCCACCTGACGGTAACTTACTCCATATTCTGCGAGAGAACCTTTTGACGGGCGGATGCCGATTACCTCTTCCAGAGTATCGTAAGGCTTTCCGGCAGGTGCCAGAAGTTCATCACCCGGACGGAGATTACCGAATAAGGCAATGGCAAGCGCGTGAGTTCCGCATGTGATCTGCGGGCGTACCAGACAGGCTTCCGTATGGAAAGTATCTGCATAAACCTTTTCAAGTGTTTCCCGGCCAATATCGTCATATCCATAACCGGAAGAACTTCCGAAGCATTCGGCACTTACCTTATTTTTCTGCATGGCAAGAAGCACCTTCATCTGGTTATATTCTGCCGTTTTATCAAATTTTTCAAATCTTTCTTTTAAAGATTCCTCAATCTTATGACCAAAGTCATAAACCTCTGAAGAAATCCCAAGCTGTGCGTACATTTCTTTCATAATTTGTTTCGTCCTCATTTCTGTTTGCATTATTATCTTTATTTTATCTCTGAATTTCACTTATTCTGTATCAGTGATTTTTAAGAAAAATTCGGTTATAAAATTCCTCTGTCCCTGCATACCTTCAGCATTTCATCAAGAATTCTGTCTTCATTATAGTCAAATTCATCCTTATTCATCCAGATGGTATCCTTCTCCCTGCGAAACCAGGTCAGCTGGCGTTTTGCAAAATGTCTGGTATCTCTTTTCAGGATCCTGACCGCTTCCTCTAACGGATACTCGCCATCCAGATATGCAAGGATTTCTTTATATCCAAGTCCCTGCATGGAAACCATCCCCCTGTGGTATCCCATATCTTTTAACTTCTGCACTTCCTCAAGGAGTCCCTCTTTTAACATCTCATCAATACGGTCATCAATCCGTTTATAAAGAAGTTCCCTTGGTACATTCAGCACAAAATATGCCAGATTATAAGGGGTTTCGTGTTCCTTCTGCTCCTGATTATGTGCGGAGATCGGCGACTGGTTCTGATGATAAAACTCCAGTGCCCTGATCACACGTTTTACATTATTGGCGTGGATTTCCCCGGCACTGACAGGATCAACATCCAAAAGCATCTGGTGCAGATATTCATTTCCCTTCTCTGCAGCAAGCTGTTCCAGCTCCTGACGGTATCCGTCTTCCTGCTCTGCCTGAGTAAAATCAATATCCTTTGTAATAGCCTGTATATAAAATCCGGTTCCTCCTACCAGAACAGGAATTTTCCCCTTGGCATAAATTTCTTTCATGGCAGCTTTTGCCATCTGCTGGAATTTCACGATATGAAATTCTTCCTGAGGCAGCAGTTCATCTACCAGATAATGCTTTACTCCCTGCATCTCCTCCGGCCGGATCTTAGCTGATCCAATATCCATATATTTGTAGACCTGCATGGAATCAGCAGAAATGATCTCTCCGTTTACTGCTTTCGCAAGAGCGATGGATAGATGGGTTTTTCCTGCTGCCGTCGGTCCTGTAAGAACGATCAGTGGCTTTTTCATAATAGCTCCTTTATATAAACTATACAATACGTTTAAATTTCTTTTCCAGTTCTGTTTTAGTCATGGAAATAATCGTCGGTCTTCCATGAGGACAGTGATAGGGATTCTCCAGTGTAAGCAGTTCATCGATCAAGGCATTTGCTTCCCGGTCGGACATCTGGTGATTTCCCTTTACCGCAGCCTTACATGCCATGGTGGCCAGTCTGGAAGCAAAGATTCCAAGTGGATCCTTATCCTTCTCAGAAGCAAGATTGTCAAGCATTTCCA
>ENA-OQKT01000101-OQKT01000101.1-human-gut-metagenome-genome-assembly--contig:-NODE-101-length-15521-cov-3.926920_pt1 | contig 15521 bp, 10 predicted proteins | sample MGYA00242650_ERZ504801 | MGnify/ENA primary metagenome ERZ504801 (study PRJEB26092, sample SAMD00036396) | human gut metagenome | host: Homo sapiens | study: EMG produced TPA metagenomics assembly of...
AATGCATTTAAGACAGTTCAGCAGAGTGCGAAAGACAAGGAAGATATCTGCAGGCGTGCTGACGCACGGCAAAGATATCTGACGCAGGATTTCACACTCTGATGGGCTGGATTAAGATGCATTATTTACTAGAACTGCTATAATATCTCTTAGCGTCCGAAACCGCACACAAAATAAATATTATCCGGCGCGTCCCCTTCACTAACAATTGCATTTCCCCCTCCCTTTTATTATAATAACAACTAAAGCAGGCAAATCAACTTGCAGACACACTATAACATTCTATAAACTCAGGAAAGGACACTATAATATATGAAGAAACCCAGCATGATCAGCATCCTTCTGTTTCTGACAGGACTCCTGTGCATCATAGCCCTGATCTTCTTTAACAGGACCACACTGCACCAGATCCTCACCACTGAAAAAGAAGTCGATACAATCTCCGAACAGATCACTGCAAAACACGACGAAGTCAAACAGGCAGTAGACAAGTACACTACCGCCATAGACACAGTCCAGTCAAATATCAATCGCATGAAACAAAAACAACAGACAGCCACACAGAAGAAAACCAAAGAAAAAGCTGAAATCCCGGAAGAAGCTTCATCAAAGCCTTCTGTATTCAGCCAGAACAGCACCAGTGCCTCTTCTGATTCCAGTGCCAGCGTTTTCTCCTCCGATGCCGAAACAGACGGACATATAATAGGAATCGATCCAGGGCATCAGAGTGAGTCCGTAGATATGAGTGCCCCGGAGCCCAACGGTCCCGGTTCTTCTGAAATGAAAGCAAAATGTACCAGCGGAACTCAGGGAACCTACAGCGGTGTTCCCGAATACCAGCTCAATCTGGAGGTCTCTCTTCAACTAAAGGATGAACTGGAACAGAGAGGCTATCAGGTAGTCATGACACGAACAGACAATGAAACAGCCATCAGCAACATGGAACGCGCACAATATGCTGCTTCACAGGGCGCAGAAATCTATGTCCGCATCCATGCAAACGGCGATGATTCCCATACTGCATCAGGGGCACTGACCATGTCACCCTCCCAGAATAACCCTTATATCCCACAACTGTTTGAACAGTCTGATCGATTATCCCGATGCATCATCGATTCCTACTGTGCTGCAACAGGTTTTCAGAACCTTGGAATCCAGTACACTGACACGATGACAGGAATTAACTGGAGCACTGTTCCTGTTACGATCCTCGAAATGGGATTTATGACAAGCCAGAATGACGATCTGAAAATGAATGATGCAGAATTCCAGAAAACAATGGTACAGGGAATCGCAAATGGCATTGACAGCTACTTTGCATCATGATGATGTAAGTGTCAAAAAGCATTTTGCCCTTGACTTGATATCTGCGGATTGCTACGCAGCTTCGCAGTTCCCGCAATCCTGATTACAATAATAATAATTACGAAAGGAAAACCGCAATGAATAAAAAGCCAAATGAAAAACCTATTTTTCTCTATATAGTGATCGGCATACTGACTGTTGCAGTGATTGCACTGGCAGCTGTTTCATTTTTATCACTGAACCATCTCGTCACACTACAGCAAAAAGTACAGACACTCTCCAAAACCGTAGAGGAGATTTCCACTGATGCAAATACCCTTATCAGTCAGGCAGATCAGTTAGATGAATTAAGAGAACAGGAAAGTTCTGTCAAGGCAGCCACCGGAGAAACATCTCCTGCGCAGTCAGAATCCGCTGAACCCTCTTCAGAATCCGAACAGCAGAACGGAACACTTTCCCCTTCCTCCAACAACACATTTACCGACAACACTGATTCCAGCATGGACAATCTCCTGAAACAGGTACAGTCCCTGCTGCCGGCTGATAACGGAACCTGGTCCGTCTATGTCTGCAACCTGCCGAAAGATTCTGAAGGCATGATCAACGATACTCCCATGCAGGCAGCAAGCCTGATCAAACTGTATATTATGGGAGCTGTATACGAAAACTACGATACACTCTCCCAGTCTCACAATGGAGACGAAATTGACAGTAATATTTCAGCCATGATCACTGTCAGTGATAATGATGCTGCTAACACTCTGGTAAACTGGCTTGGAAACGGCGATAACTCTGCAGGTATGGCAAAAGTAAATGGCTTCTGCCAGGAACATGGTTTCACCAGCACCCAGATGAACCGCCTGCTTCTCGCAGGTAAAGAAAACGGCGACAACTATACATCCGTCAAAGACTGTGGAACCTTTTTAAAGCAGATATACCAGACTGTCAACGGAACCCTTCCCGCTTCTACTCTTCCAAACGCAGATGCAATGTATTATCACTTAAAAATGCAGCAGCGTAAAAACAAGATCCCTGCACAACTTCCAGAAGGCGTCGGTACTGCCAATAAGACCGGCGAACTTGACACTGTAGAAAATGATGCAGCGATCATCTATGATACAGCCAAAGGAATTGATCTTGTAGTATGCTTTATGTCACAGAATCTTACTGATACCGGTGCAGCCCAAAGCACCATTGCTGCAGATGCACGTGCTATCTACGGATATTATAATGAATAAACACACTCTTCTGAATCTACAGTCTATCCAGATAATTGTCATAAATCAGACAGATATTCGCAACCTCCGCAGGGGACTTACTTGATTCGGTTAAAAGAAGGAGGCACATCCCTTAACGGGTTGTGCCTCCTTCTGCAAATTCAACAGGAAGAATCGTCAATGTCTCAATCACTTCCCCTTTTATTTTCTTTAATAAAAGTTCCACAGCCTTTCGTGCCATATCCGGCACCGGCTGTACAATTGTTTATACCATTATGCCTCTTCAGCTTCCCCCTCTTCATAGGACTTCTCCCATATCTCCGAAAATACTGCCAGCGGACAGTCTGTGAGAAGGCACATGAGAAGGAAACATTCGTATGGATTTACTATGTATATCTCTCCCATTCCACATCGAAGCAGAATATCCTGAATCTCATCCAGAAAATGCTTGTATCTGTTAAAAGGATCATCATCCTCCATTTCCTGGGATACGATAAAGAATTCCAGTGTGATCAGGTCAAAGCGCTCCACCGGGAGTTTGTGGCTTAAAATATTTGTAATCCTCTGCCTGCTGAAACGCTTCTGGCTGAAATGCTTTGCCAGAATGGAGGCAGACATTTTCTTCAGATTGCCCATTTTGTTGATGGGGATTCCGCTGCAGATTACTTTTTCCACATCAGAAGGTGTAATTCTTTCTGCTGTCCACACCTTATCCCCACCTTTTTCCTCTTCATCATGCTGATACAGTCCGGCAATAATCTGCTTCGCATGATATAAAAGCTTTGTAAACTCCTGAAATGCCTGACTTTTCTCAGATATGGGATCTACTCTTTTTGATTTCAGTCGGGCAAGATAATCGATCAGTTTCTCCTCCGTATCAAGGCACAGGTTGCTTCCGTATAAAACCTGAGTATTTTCCACTTCCACAGGAGCGAGTATCTCATATTTTTTTTTTCAATTCCTCTGCTTTATGATAACCCTGCTGCGTACTGTAACAATACCAGTAGATCACCTCGTCCGGATTGTAAAAATCAAAATCCTGTTCTTTCAGTACTCTTGTCAGGAAATCCGACACATCCTCTGTGGTCATTTTCAACCAAACCCCAGAAGAAAACAGTTTCTCTTTTTACAGATGCCTGATTCAGCCAGTTATTCACCAGTGCCGACAACTTGGTAGAGGTAGGATTCATGGATTTGGGCGTATAGGTTTCCTTAAAGGAATCTACTACGATCTCCTTATACACTTCCTGTGGAATCTCCGAGAAAGGTTCTTCCAGCTCTGCCCTTTCATAAATATATCTCTTCAGATGGTCGCCAAAGGACACCAGTTCCATCTCTTTATATAAATAGTGGAAAATAACATCCGCATCTTCGTCTTCAAAACTGTCCAGGCTTACCACCTGCCGAAATCTCTGTGCCGCCCTTCTGGTAAATTCATACTCCTGTACTTTATCAAACGCAACATTCTGTTCAAAATCCAGATCCTGCATACGGTTCTTCATGCTGCCCCACCTCTCATTTTTTATCTTTCAGATTTTTCATCCATTCTTTCATTCTGCGGACTGTATCCAGCTTCTGTACTTCACAGAGCACGATCGTCACATTATCTCTCCCACCTTTTTTGGAGAGCATTTTTAAGAAGATCATTTACAATCTCCGGGATTTCCATATCCTGTGACAGAATCGCCTCTATCTCACTGTCCGAAAGCATATCTGTTACTCCATCTGAACACAGAAGATATCTGTATCCCTCCTTATGCTCGATTTCTGTCACAGAAGGTTCCAGTCTCTGCAGCTCTTCAGGAAGTCCAAGATACTGGGTTAACGGGGCTTTCCCAACTGCCGTACCACCAAAAACATGGTCTGTGGAAATCTGCTGAAGCTTACCACCATCCATAAAATAAATCCTGCTGTCCCCAAGATTGCAGGCAAACATAGACTCTGGTGTAAAGAGGAGCATCGCCATTGTGCTTCCCATGCTCCAAATATGATGCTCTGTTCCATATCTGCATACTGCCTGATTCATCTTCTCACATACATCGTCTATAAAATCTTCCGGCATATCCCTCAGCATTCTTTTATTCGCATTATAAAATTTTCCAAATTCTTCTGATGCAAGAAAGGCTGCAATCTCGCCGCAGCTTTCTCCTCCCATACCGTCAAATACCGCCATTGCCGGTGCTCTGTTACCCGAAATAATCTTTGAGCAGATACCCTTTGTTCCTTCATTGTTCACCGGAAGGGATTCCCCAAAACACCAGAAATTATCTTCATTATTTGCCCGGATATTTCCTGTATGGCAGGTATATGCACATTCAATCTGATACATTGCCATTATCTGTCTTTGTTCCTTCTCCCTTCAATGCTTTCAATGAATTGTTCCAGTATTTCTCGCCACGTTTCACGAATTCCTCATTATCTTTTTCGTTATCGTGACACTTTCCATTGGAATCGATCCATCTTATCAGTTCGCCGTCGTTATAATAATAATATTCTGAAGTTTCATCATACCAGATATATGCAAAGAATAACTTCTCTCCCCAGTAGAAATATTCTTCATAAACTCCATCTCCGGATTCTGCCGGATAGACCAGAGCTTTCATGCATTCACTCTCAATATCCAGATTTCCATCTGCCTGCTGAGTGGTCTTTACCCTTCTCAGATATCGCAGAACAGTTCCTTCTGTTCCAACCCAGTCGTAACTGTTCAGATTATCTGTGATAGTTGTTGCCTGCTCCTTGATCGTATCCAGAGCTTTGGAGAAATCTTTGGATCCGGATTTTGTGGAGCTGTATTTCTCATCATCCAGAATTGCGATCGGATTATCCTCCTGTCCTTCCTGAGCATGATCTTTACTTACTCTGTAATAGACGGCGGCCATCATAAGTATCGCTGTACCTGCCACAATTGCAAGCAATGCCCTGCGCAGCAGCTGTTTCTTCCTGCGTCTTCGCTTTCTGGCTTCCACAGCACGCGCAGATCTTATCGCAACTGTTTCTGATGGCGTTTCCTGTGGCTGTATTTTCTGTTCTGCTACAACTGACATTGTTTCTTTATCTGTAAAGCTGCTCGCCGGAACATTGTTTACAGCACGTTTTCTTTTTGCAGCATTCTGAAAATCTGATGTTTTTTTATTTCCCCGGGTATTCTGTACTGACGTATTCTGCACTGTACTTTTTCGTACATTTTCGGCATCTGATGTAACATTCTGTGCTGCTCTGCCGTTCTGTGCAATTGCACTATATGATTCTGTTTTATCCGTTCCTGCTTTCTGAACACCGTTTTGTAACTGCCGGATTCTGCCAGATCTTCCATTTTTCAGATCATCCAGCGCACTATAAAGCTCCTCCGGTGTCTGATATCTCTGTGCAGGATCATAAGCACAGGCCTTCATGATAATACGGGCAAACTGTGTTCCTGCATCCACAGGTGCACTCATCTGCTCTCCTGCAACACGCTTATTTAATGCATTTTCCTTATCCCTGTAAGTGATAAACTGTTTTTCCAGACTCATAAATGGCAGTCTGTTATGATTCATCAGCCTGTACAGCACAATCCCAAGAGAATAAATATCTACCCTGCTGTCATATTTCTCACCTTTATACATCTCAGGCGCCATATAAGAGTAAGTACCTTTCTTGGAAAATCCGCTCATGGTTCGCTCAAGTTCACGTGCAATTCCGAAATCTCCAAGCTTAAAATCGCCAAATCTGGATACAAAAATATTCTCCGGCTTGATATCCCTGTGAATGATCTTAAGTTTCCGGCAATATTCCAGTGCCTTACTCAAATCCATTCCCAGCTTTATTACCTCTTTCTCAGTAAGCTGCTTTTCCGCACAGTAATCCATAAAACTTGTCAGATATTCCATCCTTATGGAAATCTCCCATCCAATGACATCCAGATATTCCATAACCTTAAAATCTTCTACAGAGACAATGTAAGAGTTTCCTCGAAAGTATTCCATGGTACTGATTTCCTGAATACATTCCTCAACCAGATTCTGAAAATACTGTCTTGTGGACTGCTCATCCCCTGTTTCAGAACGTACGCTGTTCAACTCGCTCTGGCTTCCGGGTATATTGATGATCTTGATAGCAGAATAGAAAGATTTTCCACGTTCTGTTCTCTGTGCCTTATACACCTTTCCAAAAGAGCCTTCGCCGATTTTCTCTATGATTTTCCATTCCGGCCATGCTGAAACCGGAAGTTCTTTATCCATATTGCACCTCCATTTCTGTTCAATTTCTATTTCCTTCCCTGTCCCGGTCAATGCTTTTTACAAGATGTTACCGGAAACAAAAATGTATATTTATCATAACTGTAAAAATACTTCACAGTTCATTACCTGCTCATAATGTACTGGTATTATAACACAAAAAGCAGTTTCTTTGTATTTTTCTCTTTTTTTCGGCAATGGAATGTTCCGGAAAATAAAAGAGAACTACCTCGCCGGCAAAATCTGTCGGCACAGATAGTTCTCTTGTGAATTCATATCAAATCAGTCCGGATAAGTTATCTACTCCGTTGGATCATTCGTTGTCTTCTGCATCGTCTGAAGCCTGATCATCAGCTTCGTCTTCAGCAGCCTCTTCTTCATCAGATTCTTCAACATCGAATTCTTCGTCTTCCGGAAGTTCTTCATCCATTGTGACCATCTCATCATCTTTGATTTCTTCATCTTCCGTAAGTTCTTCGGCTATATCTTCAACCTTTACTTCCGGTTCAGGCATTGTGCTGTTGAGCCTTACATCTCTGTAGCGTTTCATACCGGTACCTGCAGGAATCAGTTTACCGATGATTACATTCTCTTTCAGACCGATCAGCGGGTCAACTTTACCCTTGATAGCGGCTTCAGTCAGAACTTTAGTTGTTTCCTGGAAGGAAGCGGCTGACAGGAAGGAGTTTGTAGCAAGAGATGCCTTGGTAATACCAAGCATAACCTGTTTTCCATCTGCAGGCTGTTTGCCTTCTTTTTCCATCTGCTCGTTAACGTCCTCGTATTCAAGGAAGTCAACCAGTGTTCCAGGAAGGAATTCTGTATCTCCGTTATCTTCGATACGGATTTTCTTCAACATCTGACGAACGATAACTTCGATATGCTTATCGCTGATCTCAACACCCTGGAGACGATATACACGCTGTACTTCACGGATCATATAATCCTGAACTGCACGTACACCCTTAATTCTCAGGATATCATGCGGATTTACGCTACCTTCTGTAAGTTCATCACCTGCTTCAAGGATCTGTCCGTCTGTGATCTTGATACGGGATCCGTATGGAATAAGGTAAGTCTTGGATTCACCTGTTTCCTGATCTGTAACGATAACTTCACGTTTCTTCTTAGTGTCATTGATAACAGCAACACCAGGAATCTCTGTGATGATGGCAAGACCTTTCGGCTTTCTTGCCTCAAAAAGCTCCTCGACACGAGGAAGACCCTGTGTGATATCTCCACCGGCAACACCACCACTGTGGAAAGTACGCATGGTAAGCTGTGTACCTGGCTCACCGATAGACTGAGCAGCGATGATACCGACAGATTCACCAACCTGTACCGGCTCGCCGGTTGCAAGGTTCGCACCGTAACATTTCGCACAGATACCAACTTTACATTTACATGTAAGGATTGTACGGATCTTAACTTTCTCGATAGATCCGCCTGTCTGGTTGTCCACGCCTTCTTTCATGATGCGGGCAGCACGTTTCGGTGTGATCATATGGTTGGCTTTTACGATAACTTCGCCATCTTTATTCTTAATTGTCTCACAGGAGAAACGACCTGTGATACGCTCCTGAAGTCCTTCGATCTCTTCTTTACCATCTACAAAAGATTCTACATACATACCTGAGATCTCATCTCTGTTTTCACAGCAGTCTGTCTCACGTACGATCAGATCCTGAGAAACGTCAACCATACGTCTTGTCAGGTAACCTGAATCGGCTGTACGAAGAGCGGTATCGGACATACCTTTTCGAGCTCCATGGGCAGACATGAAGTATTCCAGTACGTCAAGACCTTCACGGAAGTTAGACTTGATAGGCAGCTCGATGGTGTGACCGGTTGTATCGGCCATCAGTCCTCGCATACCTGCAAGCTGTTTGATCTGTTTATCGGAACCACGGGCACCGGAGTCGGCCATCATGAAGATGTTGTTGTATTTATCAAGTCCGGACAACAGAGCATGTGTCAGCTCATCATCAGTCTTCTTCCATGTATCAACAACTTCTTTGTAACGCTCTTCTTCAGTGATAAGACCACGTTTGTAGTTCTTTGTGATAAGGTCTACTGTATCCTGAGCCTGTTTGATCATCTCCGGTTTCTGCGGCGGAACGGTCATATCGGCAATGGCAACAGTCATGGCTGCACGTGTGGAATACTTGTAACCTGTAGCTTTGATCGCATCAAGAACCTCAGCAGTCTTTGTAGCACCGTGAGTATTGATAACTTTTTCAAGAATCTGTTTCAACTGTTTCTTGGCTACCAGGAAGTCAACCTCAAGAAGAAGTTCATTTCCCGGAACACTTCTGTCTACGAAACCAAGATCCTGTGGAAGGATTTCGTTAAACAGGAAACGTCCAAGTGTAGATTCTACTGTACCGGTCAGAACGGATCCGTCCGGCATTGTCTTGCTGCAGCGAACATGGATTCTGGACTGCAGTGTGATTACTTTATTCTCATAAGCAAGAATTGCTTCGTTTACGCTCTTAAAGAACTTGCCTTCACCCTTGTTTCCAGGTCTTTCCTGAGTCAGATAGTAGATACCAAGTACCATATCCTGTGAAGGAACGGCTACAGGACCACCATCAGAAGGTTTCAGCAGGTTGTTCGGTGATAACAGAAGGAAACGGCACTCTGCCTGTGCTTCCTGTGAAAGCGGAAGATGTACGGCCATCTGGTCACCATCGAAGTCAGCGTTGAATGCGGTACAAACCAGCGGATGCAGTTTGATCGCTTTACCTTCTACAAGGATCGGTTCGAATGCCTGGATACCAAGACGATGCAGTGTAGGTGCTCGGTTCAGCATAACCGGATGTTCTTTGATAACATCCTCCAGAACATCCCATACAGCAGGCTCCAGCTTCTCAACCATTTTCTTGGCGTTCTTAATGTTGTGCGAAGTTCCGTTGGCAACAAGCTCTTTCATAACGAAAGGTTTGAACAGCTCAATGGCCATCTCTTTCGGAAGACCACACTGATAAATCTTAAGTTCCGGTCCTACAACGATAACGGAACGTCCGGAATAGTCAACTCGTTTACCGAGAAGGTTCTGACGGAAACGTCCGGATTTACCTTTCAGCATATCAGAAAGGGATTTCAGGGCTCTGTTTCCAGGACCTGTTACAGGACGTCCGCGACGACCGTTGTCGATCAGGGCATCAACAGCTTCCTGAAGCATACGTTTCTCGTTACGAACGATAATATCCGGTGCACCTAATTCCAGAAGTCTCTTCAGACGGTTGTTACGGTTGATGATTCTTCTGTAAAGATCATTTAAGTCAGATGTAGCAAAACGTCCTCCATCCAGCTGAACCATAGGACGAAGATCCGGCGGGATTACAGGAATCACTGTCATGATCATCCACTCAGGACGGTTTCCAGACTCACGGAAGGATTCTACAACTTCCAGACGTTTGATGATTCTGGCACGTTTCTGGCCTGTAGCATCTTTTAATTCTTTTTTCAGTTCAACAGAATCTTTCTCAAGATCAATTGCCTCAAGAAGCTCTTTGATGGATTCTGCACCCATACCTACACGGAAATCATACCCATAAGCCTCACGTGCATCCTGATATTCTCTCTCTGTAAGTACCTGTTTGTACTGGAGTCCGGAATTAGCCGGATCCAGTACGATATAGTTAGCAAAGTAAAGAACTTTCTCCAGAGTTCTCGGAGAAATGTCAAGGATCAGTCCCATACGGGACGGAATTCCTTTGAAATACCAGATGTGGGATACCGGAGCAGCCAGCTCGATATGTCCCATACGCTCTCTACGTACAGAGGATTTGGTAACTTCTACACCACATCTGTCGCAGACAACACCTTTATAGCGAATCTTTTTGTACTTTCCACAGTGGCACTCCCAGTCCTTGCTCGGTCCAAAGATTCTTTCACAGAAAAGTCCGTCTTTCTCCGGCTTTAAGGTACGGTAGTTGATGGTCTCAGGTTTTAAAACCTCGCCTCTTGACCACTCTCTGATTTTCTCAGGGGACGCCAGTCCGATTTTGATGGCATCGAAAGTCATTGGCTGATATGTTTCATTGGCGTTAGTTGTTTCTGCCATGTATTCTTTCCCCTTTCTTACTCTTCGTCATTGTCTTCAAGAGCCTCATCCAGCTCAATGAAGTCATCCTCATCTTCATCCTCGTCAATGTCAACGAGTTCTTCTCCGTCAAACTCCTGCTTTGTATAGCCATGTTTGCCGTAGTCTTCTTCTCTGTCATGATGTCTTCTGGAATCTCCCTCGATGACAGAACGAAGGTCTGTGTCACCGTAATCTACAGATTCAAGAAGATGTACTTCTGTATTGTCATCCTTGAGTACCTTCACATCCAGACCAAGAGACTGAAGTTCTTTTAAGAGAACCTTGAAGGATTCCGGAATACCCGGCTCAGGAATATTGTCACCCTTGATGATTGCTTCGTATGTCTTAACACGTCCAACAACATCATCGGATTTTACTGTCAGGATTTCCTGCAGTGTGTAGGATGCACCGTATGCTTCCAGTGCCCAAACCTCCATCTCTCCGAAACGCTGTCCACCGAACTGTGCTTTACCACCCAGTGGCTGCTGTGTTACCAGAGAGTAAGGACCTGTAGAACGTGCATGGATCTTATCATCAACCAGATGGTGCAGCTTCAGATAGTGCATGTGACCAATTGTTACAGGACTGTCGAAGTACTCTCCTGTACGGCCGTCACGCAGACGCACTTTACCGTCTCTGGAGATCGGAACACCCTTCCACAGTGCTCTGTGGGCTTTGTTCTCATCCAGATACTGCATTACATCCGGTGCTAAAATGTCTTTGTATTTCTCGCGGAACTCTTCAAAGTCTTCTGTGTTTACATAGTCGTTTGCAAGTTCCAGTGTATCCTGGATATCATGCTCGTTTGCACCCTGGAAAATAGGAGTTGCAACGTTGAATCCAAGTGCTTTCGCAGCAAGACTTAAGTGAATCTCCAGGACCTGTCCGATATTCATTCGGGAAGGCACACCCAGAGGATTCAGCACGATATCAAGAGGACGTCCGTTCGGAAGGAATGGCATATCTTCAACAGGAAGTACACGGGAAACAACACCCTTGTTACCATGACGTCCGGCCATCTTATCACCAACGGAAATCTTTCTCTTCTGTGCGATGTAGATACGTACGGACTGGTTAACACCAGGTGACATCTCATCGCCGTTCTCTCTTGTAAATACCTTGGCATCTACGATAATACCGTATTCACCGTGAGGTACTTTCAGAGAAGTATCACGTACTTCACGTGCTTTCTCACCAAAGATTGCACGAAGAAGTCTCTCTTCTGCCGTAAGCTCTGTCTCTCCCTTAGGAGTAACTTTACCAACAAGGATATCGCCGGCACGTACTTCAGCACCGATGCGGATAATACCACGCTCATCCAGATCTTTCAGTGCATCGTCGCCCACGCCAGGAACATCACGTGTGATCTCTTCCGGTCCCAGTTTGGTATCACGGGCTTCGCATTCATATTCTTCAATATGAACAGATGTATAAACATCGTCCATAACAAGTCTTTCACTGAGGAGTACCGCATCCTCGTAGTTATAACCTTCCCATGTCATGAATCCGATCAGCGGGTTCTTACCAAGAGCAAGTTCTCCGTTTGCTGTGGAAGGACCATCTGCGATAACCTGTCCTGCCTCTACGTGCTCACCCTGGAATACGATTGGTTTCTGGTTATAACAGTTACTCTGGTTACTTCTCAGATATTTAGTCAGATGGTAATCATCTTTTGTACCATCATCATTCTTAATGCTGATATCTGTAGATGTGGAACGAAGTACAGTACCAGATTTCTTTGCAACTACGCAGACACCGGAGTCAACTGCTGTCTTCACTTCCATACCAGTACCAACTACCGGAGCCTCTGTTGTCAGAAGCGGCACAGCCTGACGCTGCATGTTTGATCCCATCAGCGCACGGTTGGCATCGTCGTTCTGCAGGAACGGGATCAGGGCAGTAGCGACGGAGAATACCATACGAGGAGATACATCCATGTAATCAAACATATGACGCTCATACTCCTGAGTCTCTTCACGGAAACGACCGGATACATTCTTATGAATGAAATATCCTTCTTCGTCCAGAGGCTCATTCGCCTGTGCTACATGGTAATTATCCTCTTCATCAGCAGTCATATATACAACCTCATCTGTTACACGAGGATTCTTAGGATCTGATTTGTCGATCTTGCGGTATGGTGCCTCAATAAATCCGTACTGATTGATTCTTGCATAAGATGCAAGAGAGTTGATCAGACCGATGTTAGGACCTTCAGGTGTCTCGACAGGGCACATTCTTCCGTAATGGGAGTAATGGACATCTCGAACCTCGAATCCGGCTCTGTCTCGTGACAGACCACCAGGTCCCAGGGCGGAAAGACGTCTCTTGTGTGTCAGCTCACCAAGAGGGTTGTTCTGATCCATAAACTGTGACAGCTGGGAAGAACCGAAGAACTCTTTCACTGCTGCAGTTACAGGTTTAATATTGATCAGGGACTGTGGAGAAATATTCTCTGTATCCTGAGTTGTCATTCTCTCACGAACCACACGTTCCAGTCTGGAAAGACCGATTCTGTACTGGTTCTGAAGCAGCTCACCTACCGCACGTATACGACGGTTGCCAAGGTGATCGATATCATCGGCATTGCCAAGGCCATATTCCAGATGCATATTGTAGTTAATAGAAGCAAAGATGTCTTCTTTTGTGATATGCTTCGGAATCAGATCATGGATATCTCTGTGGATTGCTGCAATCCTGTCTTCTAATGTATCATTTTCTTCCAGAATGTTTTCGAGAACAGGGTAGTATACTGCTTCTGTAACACCGATGCTCTTTGGATCTTCGATTTCCGGAAGATAGTGGCGGATATCAACCATTAAGTTAGAAAGAACCTTGATTCTGCGGTCTTCCTCGCCAAGGATCCATACATATGGAACAGCGCTGTTCTGGATGGTATTTGCCATTTCTTTTGTCACAACAGTTCCTTCTTCTGCCAGGATTTCGCCTGTAGAAGCATCTTCTTACACTCTGCGAGTCCTTCCACATGATCGATCTTTACTTCTGTTCCAGGATAGTATTCATCAATACATGCCTTGATCGCTCCGGCTACTCCACTTGCAACTGCATACCCACGTCCTGCTCCAAAGGCATCATTTAACTCTTCTTCTTTTTCATATGTGTTAAAATCAATTTCTTTCGCATCAAACATTCCAGCCAGTTCTTCAAATGTGATCACAAAATCGACCTCACTTCGCACTGTCCGTCTGGATGCTTCTAACTTTTTGGCAACACATGGACCTACAAAAACAATTTTTGCATTTGGAGATGTAATCCTTGCCGCTCTTGCCGTTGCTACCATTGGTGTTAGTGCATTAGAAATTTCATCGATCACCTCTGGAAAATATTTCTTTCCAAGCATAGACCATGATGGGCAGCATGATGTCAGCAAGAATGGTAGTTTCCCTGTAGCTACACTTTGAACATAATGCTTTGCCTCTTCTAGTGCCCCTGCGTCTGCTCCAACTGCAACTTCCCACACATCTGCAAACCCAATATCAAGAAGTGCAGCTTTAATCTTATTTGGCGTTGCTTTTGGTCCAAATTGTCCGACAAATGCAGGTGCTAAGATCGCGATCACTTCCGCACCTTCATTCATTGCCTTGATCAACTGGTAAATCTGGGATTTATCTGCAATTGCTCCAAACGGACAATTTACCATACACATACCACAAGAAACACATTTATCTGGATTGATCTTAGCTCTTCCTGCATAATCTGTTTCAATCGCTCCAACCCACAGGCATTTGCACAAGGGCGTTTTCTTTCATAAATCGCACCATATGGACTAAACCTTTTTACATTGTCCACATTTGATACATTTTTCCTGATCGATATAAGAATATCCATCCTTAAAACTAATTGCCTTCTTCGGACAAACTTCCATACACGGATGTGCCATGCATCCCTGGCACTGCTCTCCTACAATAAATGCCTTCTCCTTACATTCATTGCATGCAGATGGAATTACCTGAAGAAGTGGCGGCTCATAATATTTCTCTGAAATATTGCTCTCATCAATTTCTTTCGTAATTCTTGTTGGTTTATCCGCTGGATTTAATGACATTCCCATGGCAAGCCTCAATCTCTCACCTACGATCGCTCGTTCTCTGTAAATGCTATCTCGATATTTTGCAACTTCTCCAGGTATGATCTCATATGGAAGATCTTCAAGATCCTGTAGGTTCCTTTGTTCGTAACCAAACTTTGCGATCTCTTTGAAAATTCTTCTTCTCACATTCCGAACTGGTGTCTGTATTCCTCTCATGATATTCCCTCCTCTAATGATGCCTTAAGATAGTTTGTGTTTTTTTTAACTATATTTGTTATTCTTATCATATACCAAAACAGGAATATTATAAAGGTATTATCTGTTTTTTATTTCTAAATTTTCTATTTATTTTCTAGACTGATTAATTATTTCAATCAATCTGTCTGTTGCTTCTTTTATTCCACCCATCTCATCAATCAATCCTTCTTTTACTGCCTCCTCCCCTGAAAGGATCATACCAACATCTTTTACCTGCTGTCCAATATGAAGCATCAATTCTTCAACTCTTTCCTTTTTCATTTTACAATGATCACTAATAAATGTCGTAATCCGATCTTGAATCTTTTCAATATTACGATAACTTTGAATAACTCCGATAAATGTTCCAGAACTTCTCACTGGATGAATCATCATTGTTG
>ENA-OQKT01000105-OQKT01000105.1-human-gut-metagenome-genome-assembly--contig:-NODE-105-length-15263-cov-2.684527_pt1 | contig 15263 bp, 14 predicted proteins | sample MGYA00242650_ERZ504801 | MGnify/ENA primary metagenome ERZ504801 (study PRJEB26092, sample SAMD00036396) | human gut metagenome | host: Homo sapiens | study: EMG produced TPA metagenomics assembly of...
AAGGCTGAACCGTATCTTTGAGTCCTCCGGTCTCTCTTACAATCGGAACTGCACCATATCTCATGGCTATAAGCTGTGTAAGTCCACATGGTTCAAATCTTGATGGAACCAGAAGTGCATCACATCCTGCATAAATATTGTGAGCGACATTTTCATTGTAAGCAATATATGCACAGAAATTGCCTTTATATTTGTTTTCATAATAGCGAAATGTATTTTCATACTGAGAATCACCAGTACCAAGAACAACCACCTGCGTATGTTCATCCATAATTCCCGGGATTACGTCATTTACAAGATCAAGACCTTTCTGGTTGGTGAGACGTGAAATAAGTCCGATTACCATCTTATGCTCATCTACATCCAGCCCCAGAGATTCCTGAAGAGCTTTTTTATTAACCTTTTTATTCTTTATCGCTGACTTCTCATCATAATCAGCAGCTAACAGCTTATCAGTTGCAGGATTCCAGATATCCGTATCAATACCATTCACAATTCCCAGAATCTTATTGTTGTGATATCTTAAATGCTCTGCAAGTCCCTCTCCATATTCCTCTGTCTGAATCTCCCAGGCATAGGTGTTACTTACAGTTGTAACTTTATTGCTGTAAGTGATGCCACCCTTTAACATATTGGCATCCAGCCAGTTCTGGATCATGCAGTCCTTATTAAATACATAATCAGGAAGTCCTGACCAGTATTGAATCTTTTTTCTGTCATAAATACCCTGGAACTTCAGATTATGTATTGTGAGTACTGAAATTGCACGTCCTACATCTGTATCCTGAAAACAGGTTCTCAGATAAAGTGGTACTAAAGCTGCCTGCCAGTCATGACAATGTACTACATCAGGAGTCCAGTTCAGATAATTAAGGGCTGCAAGGGCAGCTTTTGCAAAATAACAGAATTTCGGAATGTCATCTATGAGATTCGTATATGGATTTCCCCAGGAGAAGAACTCATCATTATCTATAAAATCATAGACAACCCCATCCTCCTGATATTCCATAATTCCCACATAATACTGCTTTCCATCAGAGCAGAGATTCATATCAAAGGAACCCCTGTATTCCATCTTTTCCTGAAATTTCTGAGGAATACATTTGTATCTTGGAATAATGACCTTAACATCAATGTTTAATTTTGCCAGACTCTTTGGCAGGGCAGACATTACATCTCCCAATCCGCCGGTCTTAACAAATGGATAACATTCTGATCCAATGAAGGCTACACTTCTTCGCGGTCCCAGATCAGGCTGTCTCGTTGGAATGTTTTGTTCAACAGATGGCTCCTGAATAATTACGGCTTGCTTAACAGAAACATTCTCTACTGTTGGAGCAACAGTCTTAACAGCTTTTTGAGGACTGTTTTTTGCACTGCTTTTTACGCTGTTTCTTGCATTGCTCTTTGTATTACTCTTTGCATTGCCTTTGGTACTACTTTTGGTACTGCTTGTTTGAACTGTTTTTTTTCTCATATCATTGATCTCCCTTTTGCATTTTACAAAGTCCGAAATCTATTACGTCTTAACTAAAATGTCCTCCGGTAAGTTCCTGATAAACATTCATTTTGCAGATATTTATCATTTCCTGTTAATCTCAATTATAACACAAAATGCGCAAAGTAACTATTATTATCTGAAATGCTTCCATCACTTAACTCTTACCTGAATGATACAAGCTGGTTTATTCCTTTTCATTATATCTGCCTCTTTTATTTTACAGATACACTACATAGAAAAAAGGATCTTCCACTCAGTCAATTTGAATAAAAAACATAATCTGTTTTTATTTCACGCATTCCATAATTATCATCTCACATCTGTCATATCCAAGCTGTGAGCTGTTCAGGCACAGTGTGTAATTGCTGGCTTTTCCCCAGTTCTGATCTGTGTAAAAGTTATAATTTGTTCTTCGCCTTTTATCTGTGTCTGCCATCGTTTTCACAGCTTCCTTCTCTTTTACATTGTATAAACCAGTGATACGCTTTATTTTTTCCGGCATGTCCCCATGAATAAATACATTCAGCACATCGTCCCGGTCTTTCAGTATATAGTCTGCATTTCTTCCAATGATCACACAAGGCTCCTTCTCAGCCAATTCTAAAATAATATTTCTCTGTGCCTCATACACCATGTCCTCCACAGATTTTCCTGTGATATCACGACCGGAAAATGCATATGCGAACAAACCTTTTTTCGGAGATAATTCCGCATTTTCCTGAATATATTCCGGTGATAAGCCGGACTTTTCTGCAATCTGACCAATGATATTTTTATCATAATAGGCAATTCCGAGTTTCTTTGCCACTTCTTCTCCGATAAAACGTCCACCGCTTCCAAATTCCCTGCTGATCGTAATAATTCTTTTTGTCATCTCTGATTCCTCCTAGTTTAAAACATCAACCCTATTTTTTCTGATTTTCTTTAAAAATACATATCCCACAAAACATGAAATTATTTCAGTAATTGGAAATGCCCACCAGATCAACGAAACTCCCATCTGACCATTTCTGACAAACAGAGAAAAGATTCCCGCCAGTGGCAGGATAATAATCAGCTGTCTCAAAAGTGAAATCACCAGTGATTCCAGGCCGCCATCCAATGCCTGGTAAATTCCCTGATAAGCAACATTAATTCCGGCAAACAAGAAACTCACTGAAATCACTCTCATCGCGGCAATAAAATATTCTCTTGACTGTCCTGCATTAAACAGCATTGCAAATGCTCCGGGGAAAATTTCCGTAATTGCAATTCCCAGAATCATTAATGCAATGGTATAAATAATTCCATATTTGATACCATCCTGAATTCTCTTTTTGCTTCTCATTCCATAAGCAAATGCAATGATCGGAGTGATCGCATCTCGCAGACCAAAAGCAAGGAAGAGAACAAACTGCTGGACTTTATAGAACAATCCATAGGCTGTCTGTGCTGATGGATTGAACTTCAGGATCAAATTCATCACATAAACCATAATAGACATCAGAGCCTGCGCAATAATTGCCGGAAGTCCGATTGCATAGATTTCTTTTATAACACCAGCATTCGGTTTCATGTATTTCGGCCCATGCCCGAATTCCCTGTTCAGTTTCATATGAAAAATAAGCAGCAATACAGCAGAAGCAACCTGACCAATTACAGTTGCGTAAGCTGCACCTTTCACTCCCATTTCAGGGCAAGGTCCAATACCGTAGATCATGATCGGATCGAGAATAATATTTACAACAGCACCAACCACCTGTCCGATTGTAGAATAAAGAGAACGACCTGTTGCCTGTAATAGCTTTTCAAATAAAGAAAAGAAAATAATACCAAAAGAAATCACACAGCATATCCGCAGATAACTGACTCCCATTTCAAGTACTTCTGCATCAACTGTCTGTGATGAAATATATACTTTCACTCCAAAAATACCAAACAGTAAGCAGACCACATAAATGATCACACCCAGGAACAGACTGTTTCCTGCTACCTTTGCAGCCTTTTCCCTGTTTCCCTGTCCAAGTGTCCTTGCAAGAAGTGCATTGGTTCCTACACCTGTTCCGATTCCTGCCGCTACCATAAGCATCTGAACCGGAAATACCAGAGTGAGGGCATTTAATGCAGCTTCACTGCCTACTCTCATATTTCCTACAAACGCACTGTCTACAATGTTATAGACCGCCTGCAATGCCATGGATAAGATCATAGGGATTCCCATCTGGATCATCAGCTTATTCACCGGCATATCCTTCATTTTGTTGCTTTCTGCCATTTTACTTTAACTCCTCTCTTTTCTGCACAAAAAAAAGTGCGCACCCTGTCACATAAGCTGGACTTACGCTGACAGGCTACACACTTTTTCTTGCAAATATTCATTTTTAACTACGTGCGAATGCGCATCGTCTGCACGAAGTGCTTTCTATTTGATAGGAAATTCGATGCGATTTCTACCAAACAGAAAAACGAGTAGCCGGTAAACTGGATTTACGCTTACTCGCCACTCGTTTTCTGTAATTATATTGCCTCTTTTTCAAAAAGTCAAACAAAATTTTCTCCTTACCGACCGGCACTTTTATTCCGTAAAAGTATAGCGTACAAAAGAACCTTTATTATCTCCTGTTACTATTACAACATCTCCACTTTCATTGCACATGGATTCAAGAACCGGAAATCTTCCGTTTTCTTTTACATAAGCTTCCGGACTGACTGCTTCTGCTTCGATCAAAGTTTTTTTACTATGTTTCTCCCCTCCACACGGATTTATTTCTTCAATAAAGATTTCATACTCATGCATATACGGTTCCTCCTGAAAATAGTTTTATAAAAGCGAGCAGTATCATATGGTTTTTTCCACATCATTACACTACTCGCTATGATTCTATTATAAAACGATTTTATTTTTGTTTCAAAAGCCGTTTTTACTAAAAATACGTCTGCCGTTTTTGGTCATTATTACTATGCATTGATACCTGGTCAAATTTCTTCCGAAAACAGATGATTTCAGGAATCAACTTGTCGGCACACTCCTTTGTAGTATGTTGTCTATCCTCCATTGAAATCCCTCTTCTTTGGTGATACAATATGTTACAATGCTTATCAAAAGTTACATCATTTTGGGGGACATTTACACTACAAAGGAGAATTTATTTATGTTTCAGGTTTTTGTTGATTCAGCAGCAAATCTGCCTGCTGTTACTGCGAAAAAATACGATATCCATGTCGTTTCTTTCGTCAATCTTGTGAATGGAAAAGAGCTGGTCTGCTTCGACCCGGATCTGTCACCGGAAGAGGAGCTTGCAAAAGGAAAAGAATATTACAATGCCATGCGCACCGGCTGTGAAATCAAGACCGGACTGATCAGCACCGCAAATTTTGCGGATGCGTTCCGCACCGCTCTTGAGGCAGATCAGGATGTCATCTATCTTTCCTTAAGCAAAAACATCAGCGGAACTTATAACTCCGCAAGACTTGCTGCCGAGGAGCTTCTTGAGGAATACGGCGGAAAACGTAAAATCCGCCTCGTCGATTCCCTGAATGCCTCTCTTGCACAGGGCATCCTCGCCATCTATGCCAGCGAAATGCGCGATCGGGGCATGAACGTAGACGAAGCGGCAGATCTTCTGGAAACCTACGTCGGCAAAATGAACGGCATTTTCACCGTCGGCGATCTGAAATATCTTTCCCGCACCGGAAGAATCAAGGGAAGTGTCGCTGTGGTCGGAAATATGCTGAAAATCAAACCGATTCTGCGTGGAAGTGAAGATGGCTATATTGTTTCCTACAAGAATGTCCGAGGACGCAAGGCCGTTTTAAATGAACTGATTCGTCTTTTCTGTGAAACGATCGAAGAACCGGAAAAGCAGATCGTCGGAATCGCACATGCAGATGCCTATGAGGAATCTCTTTATATGATGGAAGAAATCCAGAAAAGAGTGAAGGTGCGTGAGTTTATCAATACTTCCTACGATTACTGCACCGGAAGCCACGTCGGACCGGATACGATCGCTTTGTTCTATCTCGGAAAAGACCGCAGTCTTCTGTAAAAGGAGCAACCAGACTAACCACTGCTGTTTCACTGTATTTTTTCCGAAATTGCTGCAAACAGCGGAAATACTGTTTCTTTTTTCCATGCATAATTCCACCTGTTTTTCCACATACTACCCATACAGCACAAATTATGGAAAGTACATTGCGGAAACAGGAGGAATTTTTCATATGAAAGCGACGGGAATTGTTCGAAGGATTGATGATCTGGGGCGTGTGGTAGTTCCCAAGGAAATCCGGCGCACGATGCGGATCCGGGAGGGACAGGCCATGGAAATTTATACCGGACGGGAGGGTGAGATTATCCTGAAGAAATACTCACCGATCGAAGAGCTGGCGGAATGCGCAGCAGGGTTTACAAAATCGATTTCAACGGTGACCGGATGTCTCGTCTGTGTTTCGGATCAGGAACAGATTGTGGCGGCAAACGGGCCGGAACAGAAAAATTATCTTGGCAAGTCCATCAGCAGCCGGCTGGAGGAGGCGATTCTGAACCGGAAAACAGTACTTGCGCGTCCCGGTGAAAAGGCTTATTTTTCAATTTTGGAAAACACAGACAATACTACTCCTCTGCCGGAGCTCATTTTTCCGATTCTCTCCTCCGGTGATGCCATCGGTTCGGTCATTCTCTGCGGCAAAGACAGGGAGTCCCTGCCGGGCGACACGGAAAAGAAGCTCCTCCAGGTAGCGGCAACGTACCTCGGACGGGAAATGGAAAACTAAACAGGGGATTTATCGAAGGCAATTTATCAAAGGCTTTTTGCATCATCCGCACCGGTTATGCAAGAGGCCTTTTCCTGTTATTCTGTAATTCGAGATATTCCAATTTTATCTTGCTATTTACACCTGCATTGTCTACAATAAAAATGACGTGCACGAAAACCTTCAGCCGATACGCCCGAAGCTTTTCTGTGCCTGCTTTTATAAGCCGGGAAAAATTCCCGGTGTATCCTACATTACACAAGGAGGAATTTCCATTCATGAAATACCTTGCAAAGAAATTCGGCTCTCTCTTTCTTACGCTGCTTCTTGTATCCTTTTTATCGTTCTTTGCCTTTTCCGTCATACCCGGAGATGCGGCAAAATCGCAGCTTGGAACGGAGGCGACGCCGGAGCGGATTGAGGCTCTGCAAAAGGAAATGGGCCTGGATCGGCCGGTTCTGGAACGGTATGCTTCGTGGGTAACCGGCTTTTTTCATGGAGATCTCGGCACCTCGTATTCGTACTTGATGCCGGTCGGAGAACTGATCCGCGATAAAGTTCCGATTACCATCGCTATCACCGTTATCGCATTCCTGATGATCCTTGTTGTCTCGATTCCCATCGGCATTTTCACAGCACAGCACGCCGGAGGCCATCTGGACCGGCTGATCATGACGATCAATCAGGTGATCATGTCTGTGCCGGGATTTTTCATCGGTATTCTGATCACGTATCTTTTCGGTCTGATTCTCAAATGGTTTCAGCCGGGCGCCTATGTGCCGATTTCTGAAAATTTTTCCGGTTTTATCGGTTATCTTGTTGCACCGTCTGCCGCCATTGCACTTCCGCGCTGTTCCATGGCTGTCAAAATGCTGCGCAGCTCTGTGCTCTCGCAGCTCGATGCCGACTATGTGCGCACCGCCTATTCCCGCGGAAACAGTACACACCGTGTTATGTATCACCATGTGCTGAAAAACGCCCTGATTCCGGTACTGACCTTCTGGGGCATGACAATCGCAGATATTGTGGCAAACAGCATTATTCTGGAACAGGTTTTTTCGATTCCGGGCATGGGCAATCTTCTGATCACTTCGATCTCCAACCGCGATTACCCCGTGGTTCAGGGCATCCTTGTACTGATCGCCGCCCTCATTATTATCATCAATTTCGTGGTAGATCTACTGTATGGCAGAATTGATCCGCGTATCCGCGTAAAAGACTGACGGGAGCTTTCGATCATCAGCTCCCGCGACCGAAAGGTCGTGGGGAGCCGCCCACGACAAAGGAAAGGGTTTTCATTATGAAAAAGAAACGCAATCTCACGCTGATCATCGGAGCTGTTCTCACCGCTTTTATGCTTCTGTTTCTTCTGATCGGCTTTTTCTACACACCGTACGACCCGGATGCAATGAACGGCGCAGCCAAGTTTGCTGCTCCATCTCTGTCGCACCCGTTCGGCTGCGATCACTTTGGACGCGATATTTTCAGCCGCGTCTTAAAAGGAACCGGTACAACCTTCTTCGTCGCTTTCGCTACTCTGCTGCTCGGCGGAACCATTGGTGTTCTTGTCGGTGCGTTCACCGGGTATTTTGGCGGATGGATTGACGAAATCCTGATGCGCATAAACGATGTCATTGTTTCCTTTCCGGGAATCCTGCTGGCGCTGGTATTTATCGCGCTGCTGGGTCCCGGCAAATACAACGTGATCCTTGCACTCGGTATCGTATTCATTCCGAGCTTTGCACGTATCACCAGAAGCGAATTTCTCGCACGCAAAGATATGGACTATGTCAAAAGTGCCCGTCTGATGGGTGTTTCCCATCTTCGGATCATATTTGTACATATCCTGCCAAATACGGTCCCGTCCCTTCTTTCGATGGCAGCAATCGGTTTCAACAACGCCGTTCTCTCCGAGGCCGGCATGAGCTTTCTCGGCATCGGTGTCCAGCCGCCCGATGCCTCGCTTGGACGGATGCTCTCAGAATCCCAGACGTATCTGATGACTGCTCCCTGGGGCTCTGTTTTCCCCGGTCTTGCCGTCATTTTACTGGCGCTTGGCGTATCGCTCCTCGGCGACGGATTACAGAAGAAAGGCGGTAACTGATATGGCACTTCTCGATGTACGTGACTTAAAAATTGCATTTTACGATACCACGCCACCGACCGAAGTGGTAAAAGGCATCTCCTTTTCCTTAGAAGAAGGTGAGACGCTTGGCATTGTCGGGGAATCCGGTTCCGGCAAAACGCAGACAGCACTCTCCATTCTGCAGCTTTTAAAGGAAAATTCCGCCGTATCCGGCGGAGAAATTCTCTACGAAGGTTCTTCCGTTGCGCACGCCTCCAGCCAGGATCTGCAGCGCATCCGCGGAAAAGAAATCAGTATGATTTTTCAGGAGCCGATGACCTCTTTAAATCCGGTTCTGACCATCGAAGAACAAATTGCAGAGGGACTGCTGATTCATGAGAGCTGCACACCGGCAGAACGTCATGAAAAGGTTCTTGCCATAATGCATGAGGTCGAGCTTCCCGACCCGGAAAAGCTTTGCAAAAAATACCCTCACCAGCTCTCCGGCGGTCAGCGCCAGAGGGTGATGATCGCTGCGGCGCTTATTACAGAACCGAAGCTTCTGATTGCAGACGAGCCGACAACAGCTCTTGATGTGACGATTCAGTCGCAGATCTTAAAGCTGCTGAAAAAAATCAATGAACGCCATCACACGGCGATCTTTTTATCTCACACGACCTCGGCGTCATCCGTTCGCTCTGTGACCGGGTCATCGTCATGAATCATGGGACGATTGTGGAATCCGGCAGTGTAGACGATGTCTTTTTCCACCCGAAGGAAGACTACACCCGCCGCTTGCTCGATGCAATTCCGAACCGACGAACATCGCTGCGAAAGCGAATCAAAATCGCTCCAACAGCTCAATGGCCGACAGGCTCTGACAAAAAGCTGCTCCGCCGGCGGAAAAGGAGGAATAACCCATGGAAGAAATCAGTCCGAACAACATTCTGAAAGTCAGCCATATTTCTGCCTCCTATCAGGAGGGAAAGCAGAGAAAAACGGTGCTTCATGATATCTCTTTCGAGCTTCATGAAAAATGAAATTCTCGGTCTCGTCGGAGAGAGCGGATGCGGAAAATCGACACTCTCCAAAGTGATCTTAGGATTTATCCGCCCAGATGAAGGCGAAATAATTTCGCAGGTCGACCATCCGCAGATGATTTTCCAGGACCCGTTTTCCTCCCTGAATCCGGCGAAGAAAAATCTCCTGGATTTTAGAAGAACCGCTTCGGATGCAGAAAGTTCCGAAAGAAGAACGAAAAAAACGGGTTCTTGCGATGGCCGAAAGAGTCGGTCTCTCCGCAGAGCACCTGAAACGCCGCCCGCATGAACTTTCCGGCGGCCAGCGGCAGAGAGTCAGCATCGCAGCCGCACTGATCCAGGGCTCACGCCTGATTCTTGCCGACGAACCGGTTTCCGCTCTCGATGTGACGATTCAGAAACAGATCATGGAGCTGATGGTTCAGCTTCAGGAGGAGCTTCAGCTCTCGATTCTCTTTATCTCGCATGACCTCAACGTGATCTATCAGATGTGCGACCGGGTTCTCGTGATGAAAGAAGGCCGGATTGTGGAGAACGCGGAGACGGAAGAACTGTTTGCGCATCCGCAGAATGATTATACAAAGGAGCTTCTGGCGGCATCACCGGAGCTGTAGTTTTATTCCAGCATTCTCTAAACACCCGAAGTACATTCTTGGAAAAGACCTTCTCGATCTCCTCATCGGTGAAACCGTCGTGGCTCATCACATCTGCGAGATGCTGCATATGCGCGGTGTCCGGCACATCCGTTTCACCGCTGAAACCGTCAAAATCGGGTTCCAAGGCCGATGATATCGATACCGCCGACGTTGCGCAGATATTTCATATGGCGTACCATATCCATCGTCGATGCCTTTTTCGTTGCCGGCTCCTCCTCGCGCAGAAACGACGGACAGAAATTGATACCGGTGACGCCGCCACGCTCTGCGAGCTGACGAATCATTTCATCCGAAAGGTTTCTCAGATGGAAGCACGCGCCGCGCGCATTGGAATGGGACGCAATGACCGGACCTCTCGTATGCGCAAAAACGTCGCGGATTCCGGCATCATTTAAGTGTGATAAATCGATCACTATGCCGAGCCGCTCCATCTCCTCGACAAAGGCAATACCGGTCGGTGTCAGCCCGTTTTCAAGATCCGGAAGATATGGCTTTCCCTCTTCCTGCGCCGGGTTCGGGAATCCAAGCTCATTCGGAAAGTTCCAGGTCAGCGTGGAAATCCGCACACCGAGATCGTACAGCGTATGCAGCTTCTCTATGCTTCCCTCGTAGACACCACCCTCTTCGACGGTCATCACCGCACCTATTTTTCCTTCCTTCTGTACCTGCATCAGATCCGCATACGTTTTGATCTGACAAATGCGGTCCGGATACCGTTCCACCTCTGATTTCCAGAGATCAGCCAGCTTTCTCACATGCTCAAACGGTGTTTCGTCTTTCAGTCCCTTCAGGAACGTAAACAGAGAAAAGCACTGGCAGAGGCTGCCGCCCTTTTCCAGCTTATCCAGATTGATCTGAAGATCCGCATCCGCAAGATGCTCCTGTTTTTCCTTCCACTGCAGCGCCGGGATGGTGTCGCAGTGCATATCAATTACCTGAAACATGGCAATAATCCTCTTTTCTGTTTTTTCTCTATTCTATCATACTTCGCTGCATTCCTTCACAAAAACTGGAAGAAAACGTAAAAAACCGCCTGGCTCATGGTAAACCCATAAGGCTAGAGAAAATATATCTTTCCGGAATCGCAAAAAATTGGGGGTCCGCGTTTTTTCTCGAAAAAAACTTGCAAATCTCGTCTGAGATGATATACTTTTTGCATTGTGTTACTTTATGAAAGCACTGATCTTCCAAGAAAGTGCTTCTGCTTATGAAAAAGAAAGAGGTATCTATGCTCCAACTGATTGAAACCATCAACAATGCCGTGAACAATTTTATCTGGGGTGTTCCGGCTATGATCTGCATTTTCGGTGTCGGCCTTTACCTGAGTCTGCGCACCCGTTTCCTCCAGATTCGAAAATTCCCGTATGCGATCCGCACAACGCTCGGAAGAATGTTCCGCAAACGAGATGCTTCCGATGGCGCAATTACACCGTTCCAGGCGGTCTGTACAGCACTTGCCGCCACGGTCGGTACCGGTAATATTGCCGGTGTTGCCGGCGCTATCGCTATCGGCGGACCCGGTGCCGTGTTCTGGATGTGGGTTTCCGCCCTGCTCGGCATGTGTACGAAATTTGCCGAGGTAACACTGGCTGTTTTCTACCACGAGAAAAACGCCAACGGAGAACTCGTCGGCGGACCGATGTATTACATCAAAAACGGTCTCAGCAAAAAATGGCATTTTCTGGCCTATCTTTTCGCTGCTTTCGGTGTACTGACTGTGTTCGGAACCGGAAATGCAACGCAGGTCAACACCATCACAACCGCAGTCAACTCCGCACTGATGAATTACCATGTGATCTCAAAGGACGCGATCCCGACCTCCAACCTGATTCAGGGTATCATCATTGCGGTACTCGTAGCGCTGATCCTGCTCGGCGGTGTCAAACGGATCGCACAGGTAACAGAAAAGCTCGTTCCGTTTATGGCTCTGTTTTATATTGTCCTTGCCATCGGTGTAATTTTACTGAATCTCAACCGGATTCCATCTGTTTTCGTATCGATCCTTGAGGGCGCCTTCCGTCCCTCTGCTGTTACAGGCGGTATCGTCGGAAGCATGCTCATGAGTGTGAAAAAAGGTGTGTCCCGCGGTATTTTCTCAAACGAGGCAGGTCTTGGTACCGGTTCGATCGCGCATGCCTGTGCCGACACAAAAAAGCCGGTCAAACAGGGTATGTTCGGTATCTTTGAGGTATTTACTGATACGATCGTGATTTGTACCTTAACTGCACTTGTTATTCTCTGCAGCGGTACTTCCATCACCTACGGACAGGCTGCCGGCGCAGAGCTGACCATCAGCGGTTTTACCCTTACATACGGAAACTGGGTTTCGCTGCTCACCGCGTTCGCGATGTGCTGCTTCGCCTTTTCCACGATTCTCGGATGGGGACTTTACGGTGCACGCTGCATCGAGTTTTTGTTCTCCGAAAGAATCACAAAATATTTTATGGCCGCCTATGCGCTGGTTGCCATCCTTGGCGCCACCGCAAATCTCGGCCTGATGTGGAGCATTGCCGAGACCTTCAACGGCCTCATGGCGATCCCGAACCTGATTGCGCTCTTCCTGCTTTCGGGCAAGGTTGTGGAACTTACAAAGGAATATTTTTCCGGAGAAGGCAAAACCCGGTAAAATTCCTTTTCTCGCGGCGCATTCCCTTCTTCTGTAAGAAAATCATGTAAATTCGCCTTTTCCCTTGACAATCAGGTTGCTACCCCTTACACTGTTAAAAGTTTATAACATGTTTACCAAAGAGGGAAAACCGGGAGGAACTTTTGAATGGAAAAATGGAATGAAGTAAAACTGGTGCCGGAGTTTTCGGAACAGGGCGTGGACTGCTATCGCCTCGCAGGCGGCGATTATGAGAACAAATACTATGTCGTTTCCGAAGCAGAGACAAGAAAGCTTCTGAACACACCGGAGGTTGTCGGATATGAGGTTTATCACTGCCTGATTCCGTCTACTTCACAGATGCTTTATTATTTTAAAGAGCAGGGAAAGGTAACCGCAGCCAACATCCTTTCCATCCTGCGCGGCGCTTTGAATTATCCGCTGGAGGAAAGCTGCTACCGTGAGCACATTCGTGTGCATGACATCAGCTTTCTGTCAAGTGAGCGTGTCTTCAAAGAAGAGGAGATCGCAGGTCTGGAAATCAAATACAGCAAGCTGACAATGGTTCCGGGAAGTACACTTCTGATCGGCGATATCATCGCAACGGGTGAGACGCTGATCCACTGCCTGCGCTACGTAACCGATTTCTACCGTGAGCACGGTGCTTCCCTTCGCAACATTATCATCTTTACGATCGGCGGCACAACCGGAATCAAAATCCTGGAACGTCTCACAAAAGAAATCCGCGAGTTCTGGCCGGAGTTTGAAGGCTTTATCACCGTATATTACGAAGGAATCTTCAGCACCTATCAGGACAAGGGCGTATCCGGAATCAATCTGCCGGATGTCGATTTCTACTGGAAAGACGGTATCATTGCACCGGAGTTCCGAAGAGAAACGCTTTCCATGCGCGATCCGCTGTTTGAAAAATGCATCATCTACGATGGCGGTGCAAGACGCTATGAAATCCACGAGCATGTCGAGGAGGTTCTCGATTTCTGGAATAAAATGCTGGAGAAGGCCGACCGGATCGACTTCACCAGACTGCTCGAGGAGAAGCTCGGCTGCCCGCTTGACGCATCCTACGAAGAGTGGATTCACATCAATCACTACGAAAAAATCGATGAACGTGTGGCCAAATGGCTGTACCGCCAGGAAAAAGGCTATATTGCAAGCCTTGGCGATGCTACCCTGAAAGAAATTGCGGCTGAACGAATTGAAGAGTTTACCGCAGCACTTCGCAAATACATGCTGTAACAAAAAACCATTTCTTACGGTTCGCTGAATTTCGGCGAACCGTAATCACAGTTTTCAGGAGATATTATGGAAAAAGAAAAGAAAGTAAAAGATGTTGACTTCGCGGACAGCGCGGTTCCGGCTTCTGCCCGGAAAAATGTAGTAACCATGTTTATGATCATGCTTGGCTTCACCTTCTTCTCGGCAAGCATGTGGGTCGGCCAGCAGCTCGCTGACGGCCTCGATTTCTGGGGCTTTTTGGGATCACTGATCCTTGGTGGAATCATTCTTGGTATTTATACCGGTCTGCTCGGCTACGTCGGTGCAAAAACCGGTCTGTCACTTGATCTTTTGTCCCAGAGAGCCTTTGGCGAAAAAGGTTCCTATCTGCCGTCAGCCATGACCAGCTTTACGCAGATCGGATGGTTTGGTGTCGGTCTTGCCATGTTTGCAATTCCGGTTTCCAAGGAGCTGCTCGGTGGAAGCACTGCGGCACAGTGGGGACTTGTTATTCTTGCCGGCGTCTGCATGACCGCCTCTGCCTATTTTGGTATTGAATCTCTGACCATCGTCAGCTATATCGCTGTACCAAGTGTTGCCATTCTCGGAACGATCGCCATGGTCATGGCCGTAATGAGAGGCGACGGAACGATCATCGATCAGTTTGCAAAATCCAGCGGATCGCTGACTATCATCGGCGGTGCAGGTCTTGTCATCGGCTCCTTCGTTTCCGGCGGAACCGCAACCCCGAACTTCGCACGTTTTGCAAAGAACGGAAAAGCGGGTGCCATCACCACGGTTGTGGCTTTCTTTATCGGAAATTCCCTGATGTTTTTCTTCGGTGCTGTTTCCTCGATCTTTGTCGGCGGAAACGATATCTTCGAGGTTATGGTCCGCCTGAACCTGTTCTACCTGGCTGTTCTCGTTCTCGGTCTTAATATCTGGACTACAAATGACAACGCTCTGTACACCGCAGGTCTTGGTCTTGCCAACATCTTCCATCAGAGGAAAAAACCGATGGTTCTCCTTTCCGGTATCATCGGAACGGTTGCCTCCGTATGGCTGTACTACAACTTCTGCGGCTGGCTCAACATTCTGAATTGTACCCTGCCGCCGGTCGGCACGATTCTGGTACTCGCCTACTTCATGAACAAAGAGGACTTTGAAACCGATCAGCCGAAGCTTAAAACCGTAGACTGGTTTGCGGTTGCCGGTGTCATTCTCGGTGCCATTGTTGCGAACCTCTTACACTGGGGCATCGCTTCCATCAACGGCATGGCTGTTGCCGCTGTATGCTACTGTGTCGGACAGGCCGTAAACAAAAGAAAATAACAATAACGCCCTTGGCATGTTTCTCGCTTTCATCCTGGAAACATGTTCAGGGCTTTTTATTTCTTCTGATTCGCGTTATAATGTATGCATAACTCTGCAT
>ENA-OQKT01000106-OQKT01000106.1-human-gut-metagenome-genome-assembly--contig:-NODE-106-length-15203-cov-3.286681_pt1 | contig 15203 bp, 8 predicted proteins | sample MGYA00242650_ERZ504801 | MGnify/ENA primary metagenome ERZ504801 (study PRJEB26092, sample SAMD00036396) | human gut metagenome | host: Homo sapiens | study: EMG produced TPA metagenomics assembly of...
CTTTGGCTTCGCGAACGCGCATTGAACCCGGGAAGACTTTGATTGTGCTTGATGAGGTGCAGGCGATTCCCAGAGCCGTCGAGGCGTTGAAATATTTCGCAGAGGAAGCTTGCGAATACGCGCTGATCGCAACCGGATCATCGTTGGGCATCACCGTGCATCCAGGCACTTCCTATCCCGTGGGGAAGGTGGATCGCTACCGTCTATATCCGATGAATTTTCTGGAATTTCTGGACGCCGTTGGCTGCCATAATCTTACGGAAATCATCGAAAACGCGGATTTGGACATGATGTCGGTATTCCACGAGCAGCTCATGGAATGGCTGAAATACTACATGGTGGTAGGTGGCATGCCGGAAGCCGTCGAGATTTTCGCCGATACATATCCTGGTGCTGACTTCAATCGGATAATGCAGGTGCAGGAAGACATCCTGCAGGGCTATCGCGGTGATTTTTCGAAGTATGCCGATGCGATGCCGAGGGGATTTTCCTTGCGCCTTGCACAGGTTTGGGATTCAATTCCCTCCCAGCTTGCGCGTGAGAATAAGAAGTTTCTTTATGGTGCGGTGCGTTCCGGTGGACGTGGCAAAGATTTTGAATTAGCGATTCAGCGGTTGCTTGATTCATCGATCGCATTGAAGGTCGCGCGGGTCACCGCTCCGGAATATCCGCTCAAGTCATTCGATGATGTCGATGCGTTCAAGCTTTATACGTCCGATGTCGGTTTGTTGCGTACCATGAATGGCGCGAGTCCGGAGAGTATTTTGGATGGCGATTCGGTATTTGGTTCAGCGAAAGGCGCTTTTGCCGAGCAATTGGTATGTCAGGAACTTGTTTCGTACGGATTTGAGCCCCGCTATTGGACGAATGCCAATTCGACGAACGAACTTGATTTTCTTGCGCAGAACGATCGGTATGTTATACCGATTGAAGTGAAGGCCGGCATCAATCTTCACGCGAAAAGTCTGAAGGCCGCCATCAAACGATTCGGCTTTGAGCATGCTGTGCGGTTCTCGCCGTTGCCTCCACGCAAGGATGGTGACATACAGGATCTACCGTTGTATGCGGTGGCTGTGCTTGCACACACAACGGCAGATCGACGTCTGTCGTGAATCGTATAGAAAATCAGAAGCTCAATACTTCGACTTTTCCGGTGTCGAGCTGGTAGCGTGCTCCGGTGATCATCAGCCGGTCCTCGGCCAGCGCGTGCTGGATCACTTCGGAACGTTCCACCAGCTGTTCGATGGTGCGTGCGATGTGCACGCGCTCGAAATCCTCCGCCGATTCCAGTTCCGATTCGTGCGCCTGCCAAATCGAAAAACCGACCGTGCGCATCATGATCGAATCCGAATCGCAGATGCGTTCGTCGATGTCGGAAATGCTGTCGGCGGCCATCAGCGAATCTTCCGCATCGGCGGTCAATTCGTGCAGTAACGCTTCGTAATCCTTGGAAACTTGCTTGATCGCACCGCAATTCTGATGGCCGAGCACTACCAGCAAACGTACGCCGAGTACGGTCACCGCGTATTCTAGGGACGCAATCACGGCTTCGTCGATGATTTGACCGGCCGTGCGAACCGTGAACAGGTCGCCAAGACCGGAATCGAAAATAATATCCGGGCTTACTCGCGCGTCGGAGCAGCTCAGTATGGCCGCTTCCGGTGCGTGTGTGTCCACAAGTGCCTCGCGTGCTTCAGCGCCACGATTCGGATGTTCCGGTTTGCCCTCCGCAAACCTGCGATTACCTGCCAGCATGCGGCTCCAAACGCCGCTTGCCGTGCCTTCGACCTCGTCTTGGTCTACAAACAGTTCGTCTGCCATTGACTCCACCCCTCATTGTTCAGGCTAGCCAACATCATACGTTTTGGTCTGACCGTTCGCTGGGAAATAGAGCGATATTTCGCTTATGTATGGCAGATTTCGTGTTCTGTCCGGTGATATTTCGCTTATGTATGGCAGTCCCAAAGGTGAAAAACCGGAAAAATGTACCCCCGAAGTGGGTTTTTCGCATGATGGTCTGCCATATATAAGCGAGAAGGCTCATGACAAGGCTCCGATTCTGCCATATATAAGGCAGATATAGGTATGAAAAAGGGTCCCCGATCGGCAGTGCGAACGGGGACCCTGAAAGAAACTGGCTAAAATCAGCCGGTGTTCTGCAGGCCTGCTGCGACACCCGACACGGTGCACAGGATCAGGTAGGTGTTACTGCAGTCTGCAGAAGATGAAAAAGATAAAGAGCTAAAACAAGAAAGGCGGCACCGCTTATTCTCATTAAGGATGTGTATAGATTGCTCGGATCTCCTCTTTGAGTCCAGAGGAAATTGCTTATTTTCCAGAGTTGCCTTGGAAAAATAAGCATACATAATCCTAGCAGGGCAAGTGCTGTGAGATATATGTACTGCACTGTTCTCCTTCTGGTTTGTCCCTACTGTTTTATTGATAACCCTTTTGCCTGAGGTTGTGGACAAGGCTAGAACTATATTGGCTCCAAAATCGACGGGGTTAGCTCTATGCGCGTGCATTTCGAAACTGGTCACACGGCTGGAGACTTGAGGGCGCATATAGAATTCGCCCCCATTGGTGCCATTGTTGAAAACAATGGAAGGTGAAACCATATAGGTGGAATATTGATCATTTGAACTTTGCCCATCGAGATTGACTACCCGGTCGATGACGTTATTGGCGACAATCCATCCAACCTGCCACCAATTTACAGCAAAGGCTGGAGTGGTCATAACTGTGCATAGGCAAACTGAGATAATTGTGGAGAATAAAAAACTCTTCTGGATTTCATAATTTCCTCCATGTGAAAATTTAATCTCAATCGACAATGATTAAGATATTAAGAGTATTCTAATGGAAAATGAGTAGGGGTGCACTTTAGGGTGTGATTTTCTAGTGAAAATAGCAAAGGTTCTCTCTCGTGGAAGTTACAAACGAGGGCTTCGCTATGTGTCTGTGTTTCAGGAGTCATGCAGTTGTTACTGAATCATGAGTGGATTGAGGATAAGTATGCTAGTGCTGCATGTTAGGCGCTGAACAAAAACCTTCGAGTGCGGCGTCTTCCGTCAACAACACAACTCGTTCAGAAATACACCCAATATGGTCAAACAGTAAGACAGCGCTATGATGCGAACAATCTTCTTCCAAGACAGTTTGTCATGAAGGAAAGCCGTAACCAAAAGGGTTGTCATTGGGGTTATAAGCAGGACGAGGAAGAAATAGAGAAATGTGGACTAGGCTCAATCTGCCGAGAATATAAGTCTGACCGAACCAGTTGTATAAGCCCACGATGGCTGTCGGTGTCGCGGCGTGGGTAAACGCGGACAGGCGCCGGGTTACGTCGGATGATCGCGAGTCTGTTGCCCGGTCCAGTGTCCGGCTTGCCGTCTTCGCCATCCGTCCCAGCGCCGTCCGCGGGCGTGTGGTCCCCCTCGTACGCGTCCGTCGTCCCGTCCGTGTCCCTTTCCGCGTCCATATGTCCCCTCCGATCATCCGAGTCTGTCGTTCGGTCCCGCACCCCCTCGCGTGCTCCGCCGCGGGCCAGTCTAAGGCCGGACAACGCGAGCGGGGAGGCTCGCGCCGCTGATCGGCACGGAGCCTCCCCGCTCGTTCATCCAGGCAGTCAGCCGAACGATCAGCCCGTGTTCTGCAGGCCTGCGGCGACGCCCGAAACGGTGCACAGGATCAGATAGGTGTAGTTCTCCTTCTGGCCGTGCGTGAGCTCTTCCTTGTCCACGCGCTTGCGCAGCGAGCCGAGGGCGAGCACCTGGGTGACGGACAGCGCGTCCACGTACGGCGAGCGGATGCGGATGGCCTGGCCGAGCACGTGGCGGTGCTGCAGCGGCCATTCGTCGCCGACGATCTTGAGCACCCACTTGCGGGTGAGCTCCATCTCGTCGAGGACCTTCTTGTTGAGGTCCTCACGGTCGCCGAGGGCGAGGTACATCTTGGCGATGCGCTCGTCGGTCTTGGCCAGCGACATCTCGATGTTGTCGATGAACGTGGAGAACAGCGGCCATTCCTCATATGCCTGACGCAGGGTGGCGAGGTCGCCGAACTTCTCGCATGCGGTGCCGAGACCATACCATGCGGCCAGGTTGATGCGGGCCTGTGCCCAGGAGAAGATCCACGGAATCGTGCGCAGATCGTCGAGCGACTTGGCGCCGAGGCCGCGCTTCGCCGGGCGGGAGCCGATCGGCAGCAGACCGATTTCGGTCAGCGGCGTGACGGTGGAGAACCACGGTGCGAAGCCGTCGGTGTTCAGCAGGTCGAGGAAGCGCTCGTGGGCGGCTTCGTCGAGCTTGCTGGCCATGTCGGCGTACTTCTTGGTCATGTCCGTGTTGCGCTTCTCAACGCTCGGCGCGGACTGCAGCAGCGTTGCGGCTGCGACGGACTCCACGTGGCGGATGGCAAGCACCGGGTTGCCGTAGCGGGCGAAGATGACTTCGCCCTGCTCGGTGAGCTTGAAACGGCACTTCACGGAGCCGACCGGCTGCGCGAGCACGGCGCGGTTGGCCGGGCCGCCGCCACGACCGACGGCGCCGCCGCGGCCATGGAACAGGGTCAGGTCGATGTCGTGCGATTCGGCCCACTTGGCGATGCGCTCCTGCGCGGAGTGCAGGGCAAGGGTGGCGGAGGTCGGGCCGGCGTCCTTCGAGGAGTCGGAGTAGCCGAGCATGACTTCCATCTTGCCGCCGGTGGCCTTCAGACGAGCCTGGACCTCCGGAATCTTGATCATTTCCTCGAGCACGTCCACCGAGTTCTGCAGATCCTCAAGCTGCTCGAACAGCGGGATCACGTCGATGGTCGGAACATCCTCGGGGTGGGAGAACGCCAGACGGTTCAGTTCGTACACGTCCTTGATGTTCTGGGCGCTCTTGGTGAAGGAGATGATGTAACGGCGGGCGGCCTTGATGCCATTGCGCTTCTGGATGGAACCGAGCGCGCGGAAGGTGTCGAGCACCTCGTGGGTCATCGGCTGCAGCTCGCCACGCTCACCGTGCAGGCCATGCTCGCGGATGTCCTCCAGAGCGCGGGAATGCACGACGGAATGCTGACGGAACTCCATCTCCACCATGTGGAAGCCGAAGGTCTCGGCCTGCCAGATGAGGTCCTGCAGCGGGCCGTAGGCGGAACGCTTGGCGTTGGCTTCGGCGAGGGAGCGCTGCACGGTCTTCAGATCGGCGATGTAGTCCTCGCAGGAGTGGTACATGAGGTCGGCGTCGCGGTCGATGGTGGCCTTCAGACGGTCTGCCATGACCAGCATGACGGCGCGGTGCAGCTCCTTGGTGGAGATCAGCGCGGCCTTGTCGGTCAGACGCTCGCTCATTTCCTTCTGGTGGTTCCACAGGGACTTGAGCTCGGCGCTCGGCGGGGTGGTCTCGGCCTCCATCGTCAGGTTCTTGCCGACGCGGCGGGTTTCGATCTCCAGCGCGCCCAGCACGTGGTCGCTGAACTTGCGGGCCACCTGACGGCTCACCTTGGCGGTGACGTTCGGGTTGCCGTCACGGTCGGAACCGATCCAGCTTCCCGGATGGAAGAACGCCGGGCACACCGGCGGCACGAGGCCGGCCTTGTCTCCGAGGACCCAGTCGTCGAAACGACGGTAGACCTGCGGAATGGTGTAGAACAGCGTGTTGTCGAAGATATCAAGAATGGTGTCGGCTTCCTCAACCGGAGTCGGCTTCTTCAGCGCGATCGGGGAGGTGCGGAACAGCGCGTCGATCTCGTTGAAGAGTCGACGGGAGTTTTCCTTCTTGTCCGAGCCGCCGAGCAGCTTATGCGCTTCGAGCAGCTGGGAGATGCGGCGGATCTTGCCTTCCACGGCCTTACGGCGGGCTTCGGTCGGATGCGCGGTGAACACCGGATGGAACTCGAGCTGGTCGAGCAGCTCCTTGGCTCTGGCCGGACCCATCTCGTTGATGAGCTGGTGGTAGGCGCAGGTCATTTCGTTCACCGGATCGACGGCCTGGGTGTCGTCAACGGCGTTCTCACGGCTGTGCAGCACGGAGACACGGTAGTTCTCCTCGCACAGATTGGCCAGATGGAAGTAAGTGGTGAAGGCACGAGCCAACAGCTGGGCCTCATGCACGTCCGTCTTGTCGATGATGTCGACAACCTTCTGCAGGTCGTCCTGATCGGGATTCGTGTCGGTCAGAATGCCGGAGAAACGTTCGTCACTGGCCTTCAGCGCATGTTCGCGCACTTCATCGAACTTGGCCAGCAGGTTTTCATCGAACTCACCGAGCACCTCGCGAAGAATCTGCAGACACAGATCCATTTCCTCTTTGAGGGATGCGGGAAGATCACGCTCCTCAGGGCCCTTGGTGCCGGTGCCGGACGAGACGATAGCCGCGTCCGCAGGCGTGATCTGTTCGTTTTCAGTTGTCATCAGACCTCCTTCTCCAAACCATCGGGTTGCTCGGTCTGTCGGTCCTTCGCGGCACCTCCGCGATTGTTTTGGCCGTCTGTTGCGAGCCCACAGCCCTAAGCTTGGTGGGTAAATGCTCGACCATTGTAGGCGCGGCAAATCGACAGTTTGGTTACGGAAACGCCGGAATGGTTCGCATCGTGGACATTGAATGTCCGGAAAATGGGCATGTGGGAATGTTCGGAAAATATCCGACCAGCCCACACGTTAGACCTGAATAGTGTGAGCGCACTACATGAACATGATGAGAACGCCGAACGCGTTGACAGCAGCGCGAAGGCGGTCAGCAAATTCCACACCCACTCCATTCCGCTTGATATGGAAGACATCGAGCGCGATTGGGACAAGCCGGTAACCGAATCCGGCATCGCGGCGAAAGCCAGCGTGATCGTCCGCGTCGGCATGCTTGACCTCGGCGCCGGAACAGGCAGCTTCCGCGTCCGCGAAATGATGCATCGCATCGCCTATCCATTGGGCGTGCACGTGCGCGCCGACGTGAACCTCACCGACATCGAAGCCTCCTGCACGGACGGCAAGGACCGCATCACCGAAGTCGTCGACCTGCCGACCACCGGCGTCAACACCGAACGCATCTGGCTGCTCGAGCACTTCGCCGACTGGTTCAACGTCAACCTCGGCAAAGGCTCTATGTACCACAGCCAATCCGACGTTTCCGAAGGGCTGATGCAGCATCTCGACAAGCGCGACGCCTCGCAGGTGTCGGCCGAACTGTCCAAGCAGCTCAAGGAACGGCAGAAGGCCGAGCAGAACCAGGAAGGTTCCGACGATCCCGTGCTCGACGCGCTGGAAATGGTCACGGAACGCGCGCAGGAAGGCGATTCCACCGCACGTCCGCTGCACATGCGCGATATCGAGGCGGCGGCCGCGGCCGGACGTAGCAATGGCGATTCGGTCGCGGAAAAGCCGCGTAAGAACCGCAACTGCAAACCGCCGAAGGAATATGCCGAGCATTTCGACCATATCGGGAAAGCCGCGGGCGAATCGCAAGGCGTCACCGTACGGCAGGCGCACGAGCGACTCGACATGATCGAACGTCGCAAACCGCTGTATTCGCCGGCCTTCGCGGGACTCGCGTCCGCCTGCGCCTGCGCATCCTTCGTGTTCCTGCTCGGCGGCGGCCCGTACGACATGATCGGCGCGTTCGTCGGCGCCGGCCTCGGCCACTGGCTGCGTCGCCGCCTGTTCGCCCACCATCTCAACCAATTCTTCGTGACGTTCGTCTGCGTGGCCGTCGCCGCGCTGGCATGCACCGGCATGCTGCGACTGATTGGCCTGTTCGATCCGATCGCCTTGCAGCACGACACCGCGTATATCGGCGCGATGCTGTTCGTCATCCCCGGATTCCCGCTGATAACCGGCGGACTTGACATGGCGAAAATCGACTTCCCATCAGGCGTGCAACGACTCACCTACGTGCTGTGCATCATCCTGATGGCCACGTTGGCAGGCTGGATGGTCGCCTCAATCGTGCACCTGAATCCGCAGGGATTCGAGCCGCTCGGACTGAACCCCGTCATCAACTGCCTGCTGCGCATGCTGTTCGCGTTCATCGGTGTGTGGGGCTTCTCCGTGATGTTCAATTCGCCGCAGCGCATGTGCCTCGTCGCCGCCACCATCGGCGCCATCACCGATACTTTGCGATTGGAGATCGTCGACTTGGGCGTGCCCGCGGAAGCCGGCGCGTTCATCGGCGCGTTCCTTGCCGGCCTGCTCGCCTCCGCATGGCGTTCGGCGGTGCGCCACGGCCTGCTTGCTCCGCATTTGGGATATCCGCGCATCTGCCTGACGGTTCCGTCTATTGTGATCATGGTGCCCGGTTTGTATATGTACCAGGCCATGTTCCACCTCGGCCAGTTCGATACGCTGAACGCGCTCGATTGGGCGTTCCGTGCGTTCATGGTGATCATCTGCCTGCCGATCGGCCTGGCGATGGCACGAGTAGTGACCGATAAATCCTGGCGCTACGACATTTAATAACCTGCAGAAGGGTAAAAACACTTAGGTAACCAAAGATTCTGGGTGCTGCTGGCCATGGTCTTGTACTTCGCGGCCATGCTGACCATCGGCTTCGTCTACTCCAAGAGGTCCAATTCCTCCACCAAACAGTATTTCGCGGGTGGGCGTGGCGTCGGACCGTGGCTGACGGCATTGAGCGCGGAAGCCTCCGACATGAGCGGCTGGCTGCTTATGGGCCTGCCGGGCGTCGCTTACTTCACCGGCGCGGCCGACCCAATGTGGACGGCCATCGGTCTGGCGCTTGGTACTTACCTCAACTGGAAACTCGTCGCACGCCGTCTGCGCCGCTACTCCGTGGTGGCCGGCGACGCGATCACCATTCCCGACTTCTTCTCCAAGCGCTTCCATGACGATCGCAATATCGTATCCACCATCGCTGCGCTCATCATCCTCGTATTCTTCTGCGTGTACGTCGGCAGCTGCTTCGTGACCGTCGGCAAACTCTTCTCCACGCTGTTCGGCTGGGACTACCACCTGACCATGGTGATCGGCGCCGCCATCGTGTTCGCGTACACCATCATCGGCGGCTATCTGTCCGTGGTCGTGACCGACTTCATCCAGGGCCTGCTCATGTTCTTCGCGCTGGCCGTGGTGTTCATCGGCTCCGTGGCGTCCGCCGGCGGCATCGACAACACCGTCGCCTTCCTCAAGGGCATTCCGGGATTCCTCGACGGCACGCATGTGGCCACGCCGATCCTCAACGACGCCGGCGAGCAGATCGTCAAGGCCGGACAGGCCATGTTCGGCGCGCCCGCCGACTACGGCATCATCACCATCATCTCCATGCTCGCGTGGGGCCTGGGCTACTTCGGCATGCCGCAGGTGCTTGTGCGGTTCCTGTCCATCCGCAGTTCCGAGGAAATCAAGAAATCCCGCATCATCGCCACCACGTGGTGCGTGATCTCGCTGGCGTGCGGCGTGTGCATCGGCCTGGTCGGCCGTGCCATGATGCCGACGCAGTTCGCCACGCAGGCGGCCGCGGAGAACATCTTCATCGTGGTGTCGCAGGCGCTGCTGCCGAGCTTCATGTGCGGCATCGTCGTGTCCGGCATCTTCGCCGCGTCCATGAGCTCCTCGTCCTCGTACATGATCATCGGCGCCTCGGCCGTCGGCGAGAACATCTTCCGCGGACTGCTGCACCGCAAGGCCACCGACCGCCAGGTGATGATGGTGGCGCGCATCACGCTGCTCGTCATGTTCATCTTCGGCATCGTGGTGGCGTTCGACCAGAACTCCTCGATCTTCCAAGTGGTCTCGTACGCGTGGGCCGGCCTCGGCGCATCCTTCGGACCGCTGATGCTCACCTCGCTGTACTGGAGGCGCACCAACAAGTACGGCGCGATCGCGGGCATGCTGTCCGGCACGGCCACCGTGCTCATCTGGCACAACCTCGTCAAGCCGCTCGGTGGCATCTTCGCCATCTACGAGCTGCTGCCGGCGTTCATCGTCTCGCTGCTGTTCATCGTGGTGATCTCGCTGCTCACGCCTGCGCCAAGCGCGGAAGTGCTGCACGAATTCGACCACTATCTCGACGATCCGGACGACCGTCACGTGGACGACGACCTTGTGGCCGCAGAAATCGCCGCAGGGGAGAAGCGCTCGCAGATCTGAATCCGCCCCGCGGTGGGTGTTGCACCTCCTGCAACGCCGAAGGTCGGCCTTTGGTGCCGTGTCGCTTGTTTATGGCAGATTCCGACAACAGGGAAATGTCAAGTGGCTTGTTTGTGGCACCTGATTCAGGAAACCCCGTGTATGTCCATTGGAATTCCGACGGACATACACGGGGTTTCCCGTTTTCCATGCCACAAATAAGCCACCTAGCAGAACGGTAGCCTCTGAATCTGCCATGAATAAGCGGATTGGCCGTGCTCCCGGAGGAACACGGCCAATCCGCTAACGCGTCAGGATGCCGATTGCAAACTTAGTAGCGCATGCCCATGGCGTCGCGCACCTGCTGCAGCGTCTCATTGGCGATTTCGTTCGCGCGCTTGTTGCCGTCATGCAGGATGTCGCGGATGGAATCCATATCCTTGGCCAATTCGGCGCGGCGCTCGCGGTGCGGGGCCAGGAACTCGTTCACGGATTCGATCACGTACTTCTTCAGCGCGCCTGCACCGGAGTCGCCGATTTCCTCGGCGATGTCCTTCGGATCGCGGCCGGTCACCAGACCGGCGGTGGTCAGTAGCGCGGAGACCTGCGGGCGGGCAATCGGGTCGAAGGTGATGCGGCGCTCGGAATCGGTCGGGCTCTTCTTGATGAGCTTGGCGGTCTCCTCCGCGGTGGCGCCCAGCATGATGGAGTTGCCGTAGGACTTGCTCATCTTGCGGCCGTCAAGACCCGGAATCTCCGGCGCTTCGGACAGGATGGCGCTCGGCTCCGGGAACACCGGGTTCTTCTTCGCGTAGCGCTCGTTGAAGCGGCGTGCGATGGTGCGGGTGATTTCGACGTGCGGCAGGTTGTCCTTGCCGATCGGCACCACGTTGGCCTTGCAGAACAGGATGTCGCAGGCCTGATGCACCGGGTAGGTGAGCAGCAGGCCGGTCAGCGCATGGCCGGAAGCCTCCATTTCGGACTTCACGGTCGGGTTGCGGTGCAGCTCGGCCTCCGTGACCAGGGATAGGAACGGCAGCATGAGCTGGTTCTCGGCCGGAACGGCGGAATGGGTAAAGATCATGGTCTTGTTCGGGTCGATGCCGGCGGCCATGTAGTCGAGCACCAGGTTGAGCACATTGTCCTCGATGTGCTCGGTGGTGTCGCGGTCGGTGATCACCTGGTAGTCGGCGATGATGATGTTCGAGTTCACACCACGGTTCTGCATGGCCACGCGCTCGCGGATGGAGCCGAAGTAGTGGCCGAGGTGCAGACGGCCGGTCGGACGGTCGCCGGTGAGCATGGTGAACTTCTCCGGATGCTCCTCCAGCTTGGCCAGCGTCGCGTTCGAACGCTTCTTTGCGGCGAGGAAGCTGGCGCTCATTTCATTGCCGACAGCAGTGATCTGCTGCTCCTGGGTTTCGTCCGTCATACGTGTCCTTTTCTTAAGAAAATCAACGATTTTATCGTAAAAGTCTGAGCCGACAACGAAATAATGCGCAATAAGTGGTACTCTCTTGTTTGATGAATTGATAGCACAGTAATTTCAGGGGGTCAGATGGGCCGCGGACGTCAGAAAGCCAAACAGCAGAAAATAGCCCGAAAGCTCAAGTACCTGACCACCGACACCGATTACGATGAGCTTGCCAAGGAGCTCGGTGCGCAGGAGCCCGGTTCTGGTTCCTTCGACCCGTTTGCCGATATCGAAGCCAAGTATTCTCACGATGTGGACGCCGAAGATGAGACCGTTGGGGACGGCCAAACGTCTTCCGATTCCGCCGATGACCTTGACGAATACGCCAAGTGGGCCGCGGAAGCCGCGGCGAAGGCCACGAGTGGCGAGTTTCCGGCGGCAAAGGCCGCGTCGAAGCCGCACAAGCCCATCCCGATGCCGGTGCCCAGCGCGCTGAAGCCGAAGAAGCAGGACTGACTGCACAGATTTTTTCAACGAATGGCCCGTGGTTTCGACCGCGGGCCATTTTTTATTATTTCGATTGCGATTGTCGGGCGATTGTCGTGCTCGTCCCGCAAACCATCGCCGGTCGCGCCGCGCCGCGATCTATTCCTATGCCAGCGGCAGCAACCCGCTCAGATCGTCGCGTTCGCCGACGGCGGTGATGCGCCCGGCGTCCTTTTCCTCGTCCCAGCTGGTGATGCCGGTGGCGAGCCTCATCCACACGTCGGGGTCCAGTTCGATGACGTCCGGCGGCGTGAGATTGTGCGGATCGGACGCCGGCCCGTCGAGGATCTTGATGGCGCCCCACGGTGCCACGCGCACCTCCACGCCTTCGCCCGGCGCCTTCTTTTCCAGCAGGTATAGCGAGTAGCGCACCGCCATCGCCCACAGCTGGCGCGGCAGACGCGGCGAGAAGTTGAGCCGGAAATCGAAAGCGGCGTCGTCATCGGCCGGCAGCTGCTCGCTGAAAATGTTGTGCGCCGCGTCCTGCCACTGTTCGAAGGCGGCGCGTCCTTTGCCCAAGTCTTGTTCTCGTATGACAGCCATACCGGTATTGTGCAGCCCGCAAACGACTATGATGGAACTTTGCAAACGATGTAGTCGTAACTAAATAGGGGTTTGAGGGGCGTTTTTCCTGCGATTGTGGTGCCCTCGCTTAATGGGCGCCATGCGTTGCGTTTGCAGTTTTTGCAATGTTTTTTGCAAACGAATGCCGGCTTACGATTGCTGGGAATTTCGTCTTTTTATGATTACGTAGTATGCTGTACATGAGAACGTATGCATGATGTTACTTAGTGTTCATGCGGCCGCAAATGCAAGGACGCTGAAGTAAGGCATAATGTTCCTGGAGAGTATCCGTCAAAGGGAGTCAATCAATGACTGAAATTACCGCACCGAAGTCCGCGGTCACCGCGGAACAGTTCGCTGACGAGATTCGTGAGCAGCTGAAGTACACCCAGGGCGTCACCGTCGAGCAGGCCAAGCCGGCCGACGTGTACGTTGCCGCGTCCGCCGCAGTGCGTCGCCATCTCGTGGATTCCTGGATGAAGACCCAGGCCGACATGGTCAACGGCAACACCAAGGCCGTGGGCTACCTGTCCGCTGAGTTCCTCATGGGCAAGCAGCTCGAGAACGCGCTGCTCAACGCCGGCCTGACCGATCAGTTCAACAAGGCCGTCAAGGACCTCGGATTCTCCGCCCAGGAAATCATCGACGCCGAATACGAGCCGGGCCTCGGCAATGGTGGTCTGGGTCGTCTGGCCGCCTGCTTCATCGACTCCCTCGCCTCCCTTGGCGTGCCGGCGTTCGGTTACGGCATCCAGTACAAGTACGGCATCTTCAAGCAGGAATTCGACGAGAACGGCAAGCAGATCGAGACCCCGGATTACTGGCTGGCCAACGAAGAGCCGTGGGGCCACATCGATTACAACCGCGACCAGAAGGTCTCCTTCGGCGGCGAAGTCGTCGAAGAGAACGGCAAGAAGGTCTGGAAGCCGGCTTGGTCCGTGCGTGCCGTCCCGGTCGACTACATGGTTCCGGGCTACGCCTCCGGCCGTGTGAACACCCTGCGTCTGTGGACCGCCAAGAGCTACGACGAGTTCGATCTGCTCACCTTCAACAAGTCCGAGTATCTGGACGCCGTCAAGCCGCAGGTCGAGGCTGAGAACATCTCCAAGATCCTGTATCCGGAAGACTCCACCCCGCAGGGCAAGGCTCTGCGCCTCGAGCAGCAGTACTTCTTCGTGTCCGCCTCCATCCACGACGCCATCCGCGTCTTCTACCCGGGCCAGGACAAGCCGGATCTGACCACCTTCGCGGACAAGATCACCTTCCAGCTCAACGACACCCACCCGGTCATCGGCATTCCGGAGCTCATGCGCGTCCTCATGGACGAGTACGGCTACGATTGGGACACCGCTTGGAAGATCACCAACAAGACCTTCAACTACACCTGCCACACCCTGCTTCCGGAAGCCCTGGAAGTGTGGCCGTCCAAGCTCATCGGCGAACTGCTGCCGCGTCACCTCGAGATCATCGAGAAGATCAACGACCAGTTCGAGGCCGAGCTCAAGGCCAAGGGCGTTGACGAGGCCACCATCAAGGACATGGCCATCTACACCGGCGACTCCGTGCGCATGGCGTTCCTGGCCTCCTACGGCGGCTCCCACGTCAACGGCGTGGCCGAGCTGCATTCCCAGCTGCTCAAGGACGTCACCCTGAAGAACTTCTCCGACGTCTACCCGGACAAGTTCACCAACGTGACCAACGGCGTGACCCCTCGCCGCTTCATCAAGCTGGCCAACCCGCGTCTGTCCGACGTCATCACCGAGGGCCTCGGCACCGACAAGTGGCTGTCCGACCTCGAGCTGCTCAAGGGCCTCATCCCGCTGGCCGACGATGACGAGTTCGTCAAGAAGTTCGCCGCCGTCAAGCAGGCCAACAAGGTCGACTTCGCCGCCTACGCCAAGCGCGAGTACGGCTTCGAGCTCGACCCGAACACCATGTTCAACACCATGGTCAAGCGCCTGCACGAGTACAAGCGCCAGTCCCTGAAGATCCTGTCCGTCATCTCCACCTACGCCGACATCAAGTCCGGCAAGGTCAAGGCCGAGGACGTCACCCCGCGCACCGTGTTCTTCGGTGCCAAGGCCGCCCCGGGCTACTACCTGGCCAAGATGACCATCCAGCTCATCAACAACGTCTCCCGCGTGGTCAACAACGATCCGGACGTCAAGGGCAAGCTGGCCGTGTACTTCCCGTGGAACTACAATGTGCGCCTCGCCCAGCACCTGATTCCCGCCACCGACCTCGACGAGCAGATCTCGCAGGCCGGCAAGGAGGCCTCGGGTACCGGCAACATGAAGTTCGCCCTCAACGGCGCGATGACCGTCGGTACGCTCGATGGCGCGAACGTCGAGATCCGTGAGCGCGTCGGCGCCGAGAACTTCTTCCTGTTCGGCATGACCGTCGACGAGGTCGAGAAGAAGTACGCCGAGGGCTACAATCCCGCCTCCTACTACGAGGCCGACCCGCGCCTGAAGCACGCCATCGATATGGTGGCCGACGGCACCTTCTCCAACGGCGACCGCAACGCCTACTCCCCGCTCGTGGCTGACTGGCTGACCAAGGACTGGTTCATGACCTTGGCCGATTTCTCCGCCTACATGGACATTCAGTCCGAGA
>ENA-OQKT01000109-OQKT01000109.1-human-gut-metagenome-genome-assembly--contig:-NODE-109-length-15001-cov-3.184752_pt1 | contig 15001 bp, 15 predicted proteins | sample MGYA00242650_ERZ504801 | MGnify/ENA primary metagenome ERZ504801 (study PRJEB26092, sample SAMD00036396) | human gut metagenome | host: Homo sapiens | study: EMG produced TPA metagenomics assembly of...
CACCTTTGTCAGTTAACAAAGCTTCACCACTGGTAAAAGAAACTAATTCAAGGACATTTTAAATGGTTGGACTCAAAGTAGGATTCGATATACTTCTTCAATTGTTCAATGATCAGAGTGTCATCATCACAAATTAAAATACGCTATTTTTTCACCTGACTTTCTAAATAGATGTATGTGTACATCTTATCACATAGAATTTCCAAATGACAAAAAATGCGTATGAAAAGACAATTTAATTACAATTTTGGTTCATTATGTGTTGCTTTGTTATTTCGTTTTACAAGCAGTTCGATAAAGTCTCCGGCAAGCTATATGTCGGATTGATTACATAACCGTAGTTTATCAATAATATCCTGTGGAATATTATAAGCGTGCATACTGCCGAGCAGAAGGTAGTCAGGTGTAACATTGAGTAAATTACAAATCTGAATGAAAATATCCAGACTTGGTTTTTGCCTTCCGTTTTCGATTGATGACATATGGTTATTGGATATATTTAATCTTTCGGCAAGTTCTGCCTGTTTTATCCGTAATTCTTTTCTGCGTATTTTGATGCGGTTTCCCATACCTTCATATTGAAATTCTATTTATCCCACCTTCTTTCAGTAGAATTTTACCAATAGAACTAAATAAAAAGAAGAATGTAACAAAGAACTATTCTGCAATATATTAAACAAACTGATATTTATATATAAATAATTCTGTATCACATATTATTTTTCGTAGAAAAGAGGGAAATTATCCAATATTGTAAAGAATCATTCCGTTCATTCCAAAGGGGTCGTTTATTTGATTAAAGTGGTATATGATTGCTTATGTGAAAATCAATGACAAATTTTAGTGGAAAGGAGAGAGGTCATTATGAAGAAAGAGGTAACTAAATCGGTTGCAAAAGGAATGAAAGCAGCATTAGATGTTGTGTTACGGACAGAAGCTAACACAGCTTCTTGTCTTATCATGTATCAGCCTAAGGCACCGAAAGAATTAATGAACTACAGGAGAAACAAGTAATGGAAAAATGTACAGATACAGTAGTAAATTGGATGATCCGGTGTAATGCGATAAACGAGGCGGATAAGGAACTTTACAAGTATGCATTATATAGTTTTTTTCTATTGGTATCACCACTTATCCTTGCAGGAGTTATTGGCTTTGGCTTGGGAAGCGTAAAACACGGAGTTGCTCTTATTTTTCCGTTTGTGGTTCTGAGAAAATTTAGTGGTGGTTATCATGCAAAAAATTTGCACACTTGTATTCTTGGATCTGGTTTTCTATTGTTTCTGTGCATAATGTTATCAATGCATGTGCAATGTGATTTGAAGTTGGCAATAGCTACAGTTATTGCGTCTGTGAGCCTGATTACATTTAGTCCAATAGACAGTGAAAACAGAAGACTTGATACTAACGAGAAAAGGACATATAAAAAAACAACAGTGTTCTTCGTGATACTGTTTGGGCTGTTAGATATAGCTTTATTTTTGCTGGGAAAGTACATCTATACAATCTGTTTTTCTGTTGGGATATTACTGACAGCAGGCTTACAAGTACCTTGTATCGTAAAGAAAATGTGTAAATCGACCAAAAACAGACTGTAAATGTCGTTTGGTGCAAAAGGGGTTGAAATCATGGCAAAAATAAAGATAATAAAGTTTGTCATTGATTTGATCAAAGTTCTTTATTTACAGTTAATTCAGTTTGTTCATTGAAAGGGAGTGGATTCCAATGGGACAATGATAGAATTCTATCACTTTAAATTGAGTAGTTCGGTTCGGAGTAGTTAAACGGGCATAATGGAGGTAAAAGATTAAAATGACACATAAGAAAGAAGTTGTTTTTAGCTTGTTGTTTGTAATAATGGTGTTATGTACAGGCTGCAGTGATAAAGATAATGGAGATACGTCTAAAAATAACAGGACTTCAGGAGAATCATTTGTTCAAGAAGAAACTATTGAGAGTACTGACAATACAGACAATGCAGACGGCAGCTCGGCACCAACGCCAGAACTGAAAACGCCCCGAACGAAAAAGGAATTGGAAGATGCGCTTGGTACAGTGAATGAGTCGGGAAAATGGACGCCACCAGCCGGTTCTCATATAGATCCCAAAACAGGTAATATACTGAATAAAGATGGGGTCGTGGTTGGAACTACGCAGGAACCTTATAGTAAAGCACGTCCAGGTTCTCAAGGATGATGATATGGTGTAAAAAAATTATGGGAGGAAAAGATTATGAAGTATATGAGAAAAAACTCATTTGTAGTGTGTTTGGTCATAAGTGCAATTCTTTTGACAAGTTCATTTGCAATGCCGGTGCTTGCTGCGGAAAATACAGGAATTGAAACAAGCTCTGTCACGAGAAGCGTACCGGGATATTACAAGTGCACAGGGTCGGATGTAAATATCAGATCAGGCCCTGGAACACAATATACAATAGTAGGCACATTGAATTATGGCACAAAAGTATATGTATATTCTATCAGTAATGGGTGGGCCAAAATTTCTCTTGGCGGCATTTACCGTTATGTTAGTGCCGATTACCTTCGGGAGCTTTAAGGAAAAACATTTAATATAAACGAGGCATAGGTAAATAGCTGTATGGGCTGCCGCACTGAAAAGTTTGGTGCGGCAGCACTTTTATTTACTTTTTTAATTGAAACTACAAATGGACAAATTCTAAAAAACGTCCCAAAAACAGTATTCTGTGTTTGGGTTATAAAGACAAATTTAAAATATATAGATATTTCTGGTGGTTCGTGGTATGATAAAAATAGGTGCGAGCTGTGAAATCAGCATAGCTGATTTCCCCTGGCGAGCGGAAGAAATTCTGTAAGCTTTGGTAAGCTGATAATCATACAATAGGAAAAAAATCCTATTAGGTAAGGTCTAGCCAACCGCCTGTACCGAGTCCTTGGAACCGAAATGGTAACATTAGGTTTAAGCGTAGGACAGGGAGCAACAGAGCCGAAACGAAAGTGAAGTGATTGAGCTGGGAAATTATTATGAGGTTGGAAATGGTCGATGTGCTCTATTACACAGCAGACAATACTGTTATGACCGATATGGCAAGGTTATAGCGGCATCCCCCAGTCTGAGAGCTTGGCGAGGTTGATGATAAGTATGTTATCGGAACAGCTGAGATCCTGTCATTTCCTTAAAAAAAGGTATGGAAACCAAAACAAAGAAATGCGTTAGGAATCCAAATGAATGGCAGGAAGTCCGACACAGCCATATTATCGCAGAAGTCTGTGAAAGCAGATGGAGAAAAGGGCTGTGCACTTTATAGCTTCAAGAACAAAGAACTATGCAGACAAAAGAGAGCTGATGAACATGGTGAATGAGTTACTTGGAATACAGTATAATATCGCAAAAGCAAACAGAACCGACAGAAAGGTTCAGAATCTTGCAGCCTACATCAATGCGGATACGCTGAGAGCAATCCATAAGACTATGGACAGAAAGAAAGCGTATGGGATTGATAAGGTGACAAAAGAGGATTACGAAAAGAATCTGGAAGAAAATCTCGCAAATCTTGTGAAAAGGATGAAAAACGGAAGCTATCGCCCGAATCCAACAAGGCGTGTTTATATTCCGAAGGAAACAAAAGGCAAAATGAGACCGCTTGGAATTTCCAGTTATGAAGATAAACTGGTGGAAAATGCGATTGCACAGATACTGGAGCAGATTTATGAACCGAAGTTTTATAATGAGAGTTTTGGATTCCGCCCGAACAGGAACTGCCATCAGGCAGTAAGGGAAATCATAGAAATGGTGCAGTATCGAAAGACAAACTATGTGGTAGAAGCAGACATTAAAGGTTTCTTTGATAATGTAGACCATGAATGGCTGATGAAGATGTTGGCACATGATATAGCAGACCGGAAATTTCTTGAGATTATAGAGAAATTCCTGAAAGCCGGAGTCATGGAAAATGGCAAATATCTCGACAGCGAACGGGGAACCCCACAGGGAAATGGAGCAAGTCCGATACTTGCAAATATATACCTGCATTATGTATTGGATAACTGGTTTGATGTAATCGTAAAGAGACAGTGTAAAGGAGAATGTTATCTCATCCGATACTGTGATGATTTTGTCTGTTGTTTTCAGAACCAGTATGAAGCAGAAATATTTAAGCAGAGGCTGGAAGAACGCTTTGCAAAATACGGATTGGAACTGGCAGGAGAAAAGACGAAGATATTGGAATTCGGGAGGTTTGCCAGGCACAACAGAAAAGCAAGAGGAGAGAGAAAACCAGATACCTTTGACTTTCTTGGTTTCACATTTTATTGCGGAATGGACGGAAAGAGAGAGTTTTTCCGTTGTAGGGTAAAGACCAGCAAGAAGAAATTTCGCAGTAAGATAAAAGCAATGAAAGAATGGATAAAGGCACATCGAGCAATGCCATTGGAACTGATATTTAAAACAGTGAATGCAAAATTGCGGGGACATTACCAGTATTATGGAGTGACCGACAATACAAGGGAAGTGAAGAATTTCCTAGTACAGACAAAATGGTTATTGTATAAATGGCTGAATCGGAGAAGTCAGAAAAGAAGTTATACGTCGGATACCTTTTTTAATGGACTGCTTCGAACATTCCCATTGTTAGAACCAAGTATTAAGGTAAGTTTGTTTTATAGATAAAGTATGAAATATAAAGTGAAAAGCCGTATGCGTTAATAGCGCACGTACGGTTTTGCGTAGGGGTATGGGGAGTAATCCCCATATCTACTAGAGAAACAAAAGTGCTATTTCAAGAAAGGGTGATGGTTATGGCATTGGCACAGGCAACAAAATCCCATGAACCAACTTATACAATCAATGATGCAATGGATGTTCTTTTGTCAAGGCTGGATGAAGCCATTGATGATATGGAAAGTGACAGAGTGCAGATAGTGGAAGAAGCATGGGCAGAAATTGATGCAATATAAGGGGTACGGATGGAAAAAAGAAAATACAAAGTTGTAATTGCCCAGAGCGGCAAGCTGGATGTGAAGGAAAAAAGAAATATATCCTTCAGCAATTTAAATACCGGGAGTATGCAGAGGATTTTTCCCAAAAGATTAAAAAGCGGTTCTTGCACTTGACACACTTCCTACCAGATATAATACAATAGGCTTCCGATATCGTGGCTATGATATTTACATGAAATATACTGCCTGTTTTTTAACGCCATTGGAATTGTTAGAAAGAAAGATTAAAATAAGAGACACCAGCAATCAATACGCTGATGTCTCTTATTAATATTACCTGATTGTTGATAAATAATTTACTTTGTATCCTGCAGTGCGAGATAACCTTCTTCGCCTGTACGGATCTTAACGACATTTTCAATGTCATATACAAATACTTTACCATCACCAATCTGACCGGTATGGAGGACTGCCTTGGCAGTTTCGATAACTTTCTGTACAGGTACGAGACTTACAACAATCTCAATTTTGACCTTAGGAAGAAGATTCATTTCCATCTCAACACCACGATAGTAGGATGGAGCACCTTTCTGTACACCGCATCCGAGAACGTTCGTAATAGTGATACCTGTAACACCGATCTCATTCATTGCCTGCATAAATTCATCAAGCTTATTCTGACGGGTGATGATAACAACTTTTGTAAGCTTATGAACGCCTTCTTTCGGAAGTTCAGGAACTGATTCAGCAGGAGCAGAAGGTCTGGCTGTGACAACAGGAGCTTTTATGGAAGTTCCCATAGGAGTCGGAACACCAGCCATTGCGAAACCGTCATAAGCACTTGCAAGACCATGTTCTTTGGAGTCAAGACCTGCGATCTCTTCTTCAGCTGAAACACGAAGTCCGATTGTATGTTTGATTACCTGGAAGATAATTGTCATAGTAACAACAACCCATGCGATTGTGATGATCATACCAGTGAACTGAACACCAAATCCGTGGAAGCCACCGCCTGTAAGGAGTCCTTTCCAGTCTGTGCCTGATCCGTCTGAGAAAAGCCAACTGCAAGGGTACCGAAAGCACCGTTTAAACCATGAACACCGACAGCACCAACAGGGTCATCAATTTTCAGAACCTTGTCAATAAATTCAATACCAAATACTACGATAAAACCGGAAGCAATACCGATGATTGCTGCGGATGTAGGAGAAACTGTGTCGCATCCTGCTGTAATTGCTACAAGTCCTGCAAGAGAACCGTTCAGAGACATGGAAACATCCGGTTTTTTGTAACGTACCCATGTGATGATCATAACAGTTACAGTTGCAACAGCTGCTGAAAGGTTAGTAGTAACGAAGATTTTACCGGCACTTACGATTGCATCGCCTTCCATACTTACTGTGGAAGCACCGTTAAATCCGAACCAGCAGAACCAGAGGATAAATACACCTAAAGCGCCAACTGTAAGGTTGTGTCCCGGGATAGCCTTTGATTTGCCGTCCTTTGTATATTTACCGATACGAGGTCCAAGGATGATGGCACCGATCAGAGCTGCCACACCACCTACCATATGTACTGCACAGGAACCTGCGAAATCGTGGAATCCCATCTGGCTGATAAATCCACCGCCCCAGATCCAGTGTCCGGATACCGGATATACAACAAGACTGATCATAAGGCTGTAGACGCAATAGGAAAGGAACTTGGTACGTTCTGCCATTGCACCGGAAACAATTGTTGCGGATGTTGCACAGAATACTGTCTGGAAGATTAAGAATGCCCAGAAAGGAACTCCGTCAGGAAGCATTCCTGAACCATAGTGTGCTTCTGTTGCAATACCACCGATCTTTCCGATAAATCCATTACCTGCACCAAACATCAGACCGAAGCCGACCAGCCAGAAGACCGGGGTTCCGATACAGAAGTCCATCAGGTTTTTCATAATAATGTTACCTGCGTTTTTGGCTCGTGTGAAGCCTGTTTCTACCATTGCGAATCCGGCCTGCATAAAGAAGACCAGCGCGGCGCCGACCAGCACCCATATTGTGTTTACTGCGGAAAATTCCATAATAATATTCCTCCCTCATAAAAATTTCCTCATATTTTATAAAATGCAAAAAGCGCAATGTCTGGAAATGTAACCAGTTCATCGCGCTTTTGCGAATATAAAATCCATATTTATACTGTATTGTATAGCTGATGTAATAAAAAAGACATTTCGTGCGACCGTATGCAATACAGCTTAAAATCAAAATTATATGTAAAACAGGGGAACATCAAAATATCGTGTGATTAATGGATGAGGAAATCGATAATGAATTATGAAGTAGAGTTCATAAAGATATTCCCCTGTTATTACCTGTTAATTAAACGGAAAACAGAAGCTTGTCATATGTAGGATATGGAAGCAGTGCATCCGGAATCAGAGTTTCTGCTGCATCTACAGACTTTCTGAGTTCATCCATATCAGAAAGAACAACTGTCTGGTATGCTTTTGCATTAGCCAGAGGATCTTCTGTAGCAAGTGCTTTGGCAGTATCTGCTTTTAAGGTCTCAAGACCTGTGGAAATCTCATCAGCAAGCTGTGACAGCTCTTTGATCAGTTTTCCTTCAGAAGCTGTGCTGACATCTGAAACAACTGATTTTTTAGCAACAGCAGTAGCTGCAACTTTGTCGATATATGTGAATACAGATGGAAGGAAATCCTTCTGTACCATTTCAACCATAGTATTGGACTCAATGTTAAGGATCTTGGAATAGGATTCCAGCCAGATCTCATAACGGGATTCAATTTCTTCTTTTGTGAAGATATGATATTTGGTAAAGAGTTCAATTATTTTTGTCTTGCGATCCACTGAGGAAGAGCATCCGGTGTGGATTTCAGGTTAAAGAGACCACGTTTCGTAGCTTCTTCAATCCATTCGTCTGTATAACCGTTTCCGTTAAAGATAACACGTTTATGATCAATAATTGTCTTCTTGATCAGTTCGTGGATTGCATCCTCCATCTTGTCTTCCGGTACATCCTTTAACTGTTCTGCAAACTGGTGAACACACTCAGCAACAGCAGTGTTTAAGATAATGTTCGGGTTTGCAACAGAAGCTTCGGAACCAAGCATACGGAATTCGAATTTGTTACCTGTAAATGCGAATGGTGAAGTACGGTTTCTGTCTGTATTGTCTTTTACGAAATGTGGAAGTACTTTTGCACCGATATCCATCTGGACTGCGCGGCTTCCTGCAAAATATTCGCCATTTTCGATAGATTTTAATACTTCTGTCAGTTCATCACCGAGGAATACGGATACAACAGCAGGCGGAGCCTCGTTTGCACCAAGACGGTGATCATTTCCTGCACTTGCTACAGAAATACGAAGTACATCTGCGTATTCATCAACTGCTTTGATAACAGCTGTCAGGAAAATCAGGAACTGTGTATTTTCAGCAGGCGTTTTTCCCGGATCAAGGATATTTACACCGGTATCTGTAATCATAGACCAGTTGTTGTGTTTACCACTTCCGTTGATTCCCTCAAATGGTTTCTCGTGAAGAAGGCATACAAGTCCGTGCTTGTCGGCAACTTTCTTCATTACTTCCATTGTTAACTGGTTGTGGTCAACTGCAACGTTTGTTGTATCGAATACAGGAGCCAGCTCGTGCTGTGCAGGAGCAACTTCGTTATGTTTTGTTTTGGCAGGAATACCAAGTTTCCAGAGCTCTACATCCAGGTCATGCATATAAGCTGCGACACGAGGTTTCAGAGCACCGAAGTAATGATCTTCCATTTCCTGACCCTTAGGAGCAGGAGCACCGATCAGTGTGCGTCCGCAGAATACAAGGTCTTTTCTCTGTTTGTATAATTCCTTGTCTACCAGGAAGTATTCCTGTTCAGGACCTACAGTTGTATTTACGTGTTTGACATCTTTATTTCCTATTATATGGAGAAGGTTTGTAGCTTCTTTATCAAGTGTCTGCATGGAACGAAGGAGAGGAGTCTTTTTATCAAGAGCTTCTCCGCTGTAGGAGCAGAATGCTGTAGGAATGTAAAGGGTTCCGTCTTTGATGAATGCCGGTGATGTCGGATCCCATGCTGTATATCCTCTTGCCTCGAATGTGGCACGAAGACCGCCTGACGGGAAACTGGAAGCATCCGGCTCACCTTTTACAAGTTCTTTACCTGAGAAATCCATGATCACCTGACCATCTCCTGTAGGAGAAATGAAACTGTCATGTTTCTCTGCAGTTACGTTTGTCATTGGCTGGAACCAGTGAGTATAATGAGTGGCGCCGTTCTCGGTAGCCCATTCTTTCATTGCAACAGCAACGGAGTTGGCAACATCAAGTTCAAGGTGTGTACCGCTCTCGATTGTTTTCTTTAATGCTTTGTACATGTCTTTTGGCAGTTTACTTCTCATTACTTTGTCGTTGAAGACCAGGCTGCCGTACAGTTCAGGGATATTCTGTGCCATATAGGTACTCTCCTTTCGGTTTGCAATATTTTCTGAATATGTGTAGTGCCGCTACAGATCACCATTGTGACTGCCTGCGGTTTTCGTCTCATAGAAAATTCCTCATCGAACATTTTCTATGAAACGAAAGTTTTATAAAACGAAAAAGGCGCCCTGGATGAGATCTCTGTAGATCTTTCCAAAGCGCCTTTGCTTTATGTGCTGTACTATAAACGAAATGAAAACAGATGTCAAGCACTTTTTTTGAAAAAATTCAGAAAAAATTTTTTAAGATATGGCAAAAAAGGATAGGTTGACAAATTTGTTTCTATTATTATAATTTGATTTTGGAACCCGTCAAACATAAGAAAACAATGTCAGCGGGTTTTGAAAGTAAAGTTAAAGTCAGACAAGAGAATACGATCGGAGGAAATCAGATGGCTGGAATAAAAGAAGAGTGCGGCGTCTTTGGAATTTATGATCTGGATGGCGGCAATGTAGTTCCGTCCATATATTATGGACTGACTTCCCTGCAGCACAGAGGACAGGAATCCTGCGGACTTGCAGTTTCTGATACTAAGGGAGAGCGTGGAAATGTGAAGTTTCATAAGGATCTGGGACTTGTAAGTGAGGTTCTCAGACAGGATGTTGTCCGTAAATATGAGGGAGATATTGGTATTGGTCATGTAAGATATTCCACAACAGGAGCTTCTGTTGCAGAGAATGCACAGCCCCTTGTTTTGTCTTATGTAAAGGGAACTCTTGCACTTGCACATAACGGAAATCTGGTTAATACACCGGAACTGAAATGGGAACTGATCCAGAATGGAGCGATTTTCCATACAACTACAGATTCAGAGGTTATTGCGTTCCATATCGCAAGAGAACGTGTGCATTCTAAAACAGTAGAAGAGGCAGTGCTAAAGACTGCAAAGAAGATCAAAGGTGCATATGGTCTGGTAGTTATGAGCCCGAGAAAACTGATCGCAGTCCGCGACCCATATGGACTGAAACCATTGTGTCTCGGTAAAAAGAGGAAATGCTTATGTTATTGCTTCTGAGAGCTGTGCTCTGACATCTGTAAGTGCGGAATTTATCCGTGACATTGAGCCGGGTGAGATTCTTACGATCACAAAAGACGGACTGAAGTCAAATAAAGAGCTTGCGTCTGCTGCTGCAAAACGCGCGCATTGTGTGTTTGAGTATATATATTTTGCAAGACTTGACAGTACCATTGATGGGGTGAAGGTCTATGATGCCAGAATCCGCGGTGGTAAATCTCTTGCCAAGTCTTATCCTGTAGAGGCAGATCTTGTAACAGGTGTACCGGAGTCCGGACTCCCTGCTGCAAAGGGATACTCCGAAGCATCAGGAATCCCGTTTGCATTTGCGTTCTATAAAAACAGCTATATTGGAAGAACATTTATCAAACCGACTCAGGAAGAACGTGAGTCCAGCGTTCATCTGAAACTGAGTGTGCTGGAATCTGTTGTAAAAGATAAGAGGATTGTTCTGGTGGATGATTCTATTGTTCGTGGAACAACCATTGCAAACCTGATCCACATGTTAAAAGAGGCGGGAGCAAAGGAAGTGCACGTACGTATCAGTTCACCGCCATTTTTACATCCATGTTATTTCGGAACGGATGTGCCGTCAAATGATCAGCTCATTGCAGCCAGCCACAGCACGGAGGAAATCTGTAAAATGATCGGAGCAGATTCTCTTGGCTACATGCAGACAGATTATCTGGAAGGAATGGCGGGCGGCCTGCCCTTATGTAAGGCATGCTTCGATGGAAATTATCCGATGGAGATTCCGGATTATACAAATGCGGAGTTTGCAGATATTGTGAAGTGTTAAGTCGCAAAAATTCATAAAAAATGCAGAAACCTGTCGATGATATATGGAATCAATCTCACATAATGGTAAAACCAATATAGGATGAAGTCATACATAATGTATAAAATAATGCTGTGAAAACATATATAAACGAACAAAATGCACAATAGAACCCCTGCGCTTTATGAAAATTGGATAAATTTAAAAACTTGACAAATTCTGAAATGTGGAACATAATATGGGCGTCTGATAGAAAAAAACAAAGAATGTTTTCAGAAAGGGTGATCACGATGTCACAGAGTAAAATCAAGTTAAATGCAACCGAAGAGGTGCAGGAATTTGTGAATGCTGCAAGCAGATGTGATTTTGATATTGATGTTTATTACAACAGATTTTTAATTGATGCCAAATCAATCCTTGGTGTACTTAGTCTGGATCTGACCAGAGAACTGACAGTAGACTGCCACGGGGAGAGCCGGGAATTTGATCGTACATTGAAGAAATTTGCAGTTGCATAAATTTTACATTTTTATAACCGAATAATTATCGCAGAGAAGACGGGTCTGGAAGATGAACTTCTACAGATTCGTTTTTTCTGTATTATGACTGTGTTCAGAGTAATTCCATAAAATATAACTGCTTCATAGTTTATCAGAAGGAACTTATTTGATTTGTTTTTGCTTAAAAACGGGAAATTCATTATTGACAAACGAAAAAAATGTTTTATAGTATAGCATATTTTTAAAGAAAGCCAATTGAACATATTATTATAGAAGATATGATGATCTGACAAAGGCGTCAGATGCAGAATACCAGATGGGTCAAGTGCCCTCTGATAGCTGCATCTGACGCTTTTTTATTAACAAAGGATGATGGAGGAGGAAATCAAAATGGCAGTGAAATACGTATTTGTTACAGGAGGAGTTGTTTCCGGTCTTGGAAAGGGAATCACAGCTGCATCTCTGGGGCGTCTTCTGAAAGCGAGAGGATATCAGGTAACCATGCAGAAGTTTGATCCTTATATCAATATCGACCCCGGAACCATGAACCCGATTCAGCACGGAGAAGTTTTTGTAACAGACGATGGTACAGAGACAGACCTGGATCTGGGACATTATGAGAGATTCATTGATGAGAGTCTTGATAAAAATTCCAATGTGACAACCGGTAAGGTTTACTGGTCTGTTCTTCAGAAAGAACGTCACGGGGATTTCGGCGGGGGTACCGTACAGGTAATTCCTCATATTACAAATGAGATTAAGAGTCGTTTCTACCGCGCCAAATCACCGGAGGAAAACAAGATTGCCATTATCGAGGTGGGAGGAACAGTTGGTGATATTGAAAGCCAACCGTTCCTGGAAGCAATTCGTCAGTTCCAGCTCAATGTGGGACATGACAATGCAATCCTGATTCACGTAACATTAATTCCTTATTTAAAGGCATCTGAAGAACTGAAAACAAAACCTACACAGGCAAGCGTAAAGGAACTTCAGGGAATGGGAATTCAGCCGGATGTACTGGTGTGCAGAAGTGAACATGAGCTGACAGAGGACATTAAAGAAAAAATCGCTTTATTCTGCAACGTACCTGTATCACATGTACTTCAGAACCTGGATGTGGAATATTTATATGAAGCTCCTCTTGCAATGGAAAGAGAGAAGCTTGCAGATGTAGTTCTTTCAAGTCTCCGTCTGGAAAACAGAAAACCGGATTTAAGTGACTGGGAGGAAATGGTAGAAAGTCTGAGAAATCCGAATAAAACAGTAAAGATCGCAATTGTAGGAAAATATACACAGCTTCATGATGCATATCTCAGTGTAGTAGAGGCACTGAAACATGGCGGAATTTCCTGCAGAGCCAAGGTAGAGCTTGACTGGATCGATTCCGAAGAACTGACAGAGAAGAATCTGGATCAGCAGCTTCACAATGTAGATGGTATCCTGGTTCCGGGTGGTTTCGGGAACAGAGGTACAGAAGGAATGATCCTGGCAGCACAGTATGCAAGAGTACATAAGATTCCATATCTTGGAATCTGTCTGGGAATGCAGATGGCAATTGTAGAATTCGCCCGTCATGTACTTGGATACGAAGATGCAAACAGTATTGAACTGAATCCGGAGACAAAGCATCCGGTAATTGCATTAATGCCGGATCAGGAAGATATCGAAGATATCGGTGGAACCTTAAGACTTGGAAGTTATCCATGTATTCTTGCAGAAGGTTCCAGATCCTATGAACTCTTTGGCAAAAAAGAAATCCATGAGCGCCACAGACATCGTTATGAAGTAAACAATGCATTCCGTAAAGAACTTCAGGAGAAAGGAATGAATATCGTAGGAACTTCCCCTGATAATCATATTGTAGAGATGATCGAGATCGCAGGGCACCCGTTCTATGTAGGAACTCAGGCCCATCCGGAATTCAAATCCCGCCCGAATCATGCACATCCTTTATTCAGAGGATTTATTCAGGCGGCCGTCGATAAGAAAATAAGCGAAGAACAGCAGCAGAAATAGAAAGGATGAGGAGATTATGAAAGAAGTGAGAGAACAGCAGCAACAGCAAGGTATGTACAGGCCTGAATTTGAGCATGACAACTGTGGTATCGGAGCAGTTGTCAATATCAAAGGCAAGAAAACCCACGATACTGTTGCAAATGCATTAAAGATCGTAGAACATCTGGAACACCGCGCAGGTAAGGATGCAGAAGGCAAAACCGGTGACGGTGTAGGTATCCTTCTCCAGATTTCCCATAAATTTTTCAAGAAAGCCTGTAAGAAAGAGGGATTTGAGATTGGTGATGAGAGAGAATACGGCATTGCACAGTTTTTCTCCCACAGCATGAGATTAAACGTGCACAGGCAAAGAAGATGTTTGAGATCATTCTTGAGAAAGAAGGTCTGGAACTTCTGGGGTGGCGTCAGGTTCCGGTATTTCCGGAAGTGCTTGGACACAAGGCAAGAGAATGTATGCCATGCATTATGCAGGCATTTATCAAAAAACCGGAAGATGTGGAAAAAGGTCTTCCATTTGACCGTATGCTCTACATTGCAAGACGTGAGTTTGAACAGAGTAATGATAATACTTATGTAGTTTCCATGAGCAGCCGTACCATCGTTTACAAAGGTATGTTCCTGGTTGGACAGCTTCGTACTTTCTTCGAAGACCTCCAGAGCCCGGATTATGAATCTGCTATCGCTATGGTACACTCCCGTTTCAGTACCAACACAAACCCAAGCTGGGAGAGAGCACATCCGAACCGTTTCATGGTACATAACGGTGAGATCAACACCATCCGCGGCAACGCAGATAAGATGCTTGCAAGAGAAGAAAATATGGAATCACCATATCTGGAGGGACAGCTTCATAAAGTGCTCCCTGTTGTAAACAGAAATGGTTCCGACTCTGCAATGCTTGATAATACACTGGAATTCCTGGTAATGAGTGGCATGGAGCTGCCTCTTGCAGTGATGATCACAATCCCTGAACCATGGGCAAACAATGATACTATTTCACAGGCAAAGCGTGATTTCTACCAGTACTATGCAACTATGATGGAGCCATGGGACGGACCTGCATCTATCCTCTTCTCAGACGGTGATGTGATGGGAGCTGTCCTTGACAGAAACGGTCTCCGTCCATCCAGATATTATATTACCTCCGATGGTTATATGATCCTTTCCTCAGAGGTGGGTGTTCTGCCAATCCCGGAAGAGAAGATCGTATTAAAAGAGCGTCTCCATCCTAGGAAAAATGTCTTCTTGTAGATACTGTAAAAGGGAAAAGTAATTGATGACAA
>ENA-OQKT01000111-OQKT01000111.1-human-gut-metagenome-genome-assembly--contig:-NODE-111-length-14781-cov-2.232019_pt1 | contig 14781 bp, 17 predicted proteins | sample MGYA00242650_ERZ504801 | MGnify/ENA primary metagenome ERZ504801 (study PRJEB26092, sample SAMD00036396) | human gut metagenome | host: Homo sapiens | study: EMG produced TPA metagenomics assembly of...
GATATTTTAAAATTTTTCTTATTGAAGAGAAAGATAATAAAAAAGACTGGTATGTTATTTGTCTGTGATCAGCTATTACATATAACAAGTATATTTATTTTAGCTTACATTATGGCTTGCAATAATATTAAATTTTCACATTTTCAGATAATAAGAAATATTTGTGATGTGTTTGAAATAAACTCATTTTATATTGCCAAATGGGTATTAGCAATTCTTATATTACATATTCCTTCAAATATTTTAATTCAAAATTTGTTATCTGGATATAGACCAAAAAAGAAAATAGCAATTTCATAGAATTTGATAATAGAGCTGGTAGAAAAATAGGAACCATAGAACGTCTTATAATGTTAATGTTTATTTCTATGAATCAATACGCTGCAATGGGATTAGTGCTGACTGCAAAATCTATTGCACGATATGATAAAATAACTAAGGATGAAAAGTTTGCTGAGTATTATTTATTAGGAACGTTAATTAGTACAGCATGTGTTGTTATTTGTAAAATGCTTATTTTAAGATAATTTTTTTGAATTAATAGGAGGACCAAAATCATGAGCAAAGTATTAGAAGAAATGAAAACCCGAAGAAGTATTCGCAAATTCAAACCGGACATGATTCCGCAGGACATTCTTGACCGGATAATTGAGGCCGGAACCTTTGCGGCAAACGGCAGAGGTGCACAGAACACCATCATTATTCAGGTGACAAATAAGGAAATAAGGGATGAAATTGCCAAGAGAAATGCTGACATAATGGGAAGTAATACTGATCCATTTTACGGTGCGCCGGTTATTCTTATCGTTCTTGGAAAGAAGGACTGGCCTACACATGTCTATGATGGCAGTCTTGTGATGGGAAACCTGATGCTTGCAGCTCATGATCTTGGTATTGGAAGCTGCTGGATTCACCGTGCGAAGGAAGAGTTTGAGTCTGACTGGGGCAGGGAGCTTCTCAAATCACTCGGTATTGAGGATGAGTATGAGGGAATCGGACATTGTGCCCTTGGATATGTTGATGGAGATTATCCTGACGTGATTCCAAGAAAAGAGAATCGCGTATTTTACATATAGGAGATAATCAACATGAATTTCTTATTTGTAGCACTGGGCGGAGCCGTAGGTGCAATGGCCCGATATGCCATCAGCCTTATACCTTTAAAAACTGAGTTTCCTTTTTGACTTTAATCACCAACGTAGTTTTCTACATTTTCGCTGGAATCCTATAATCTGTTTGAACATAATCACTGCCTGCTTGGGTGCGGATATGTGTTGTTGAGCTGTTTAGGATGTATACTCGGTGTGATGTGTGGCGAAAAACTTGCTGCAATAATCAAGTGATGAGTATCGTGCAGTTTTGCAAATGTGTGTGGTGTGATTCTGAATAGTTACAATACAAATTGATGGGGAGATAAGTGTATATGAGTGAAGCGGAAAACAATGAGCTGACTGCCGGGAAGCAATCTAAGGAACCCAGGAGCAATCAAAAGCTAAAGCTTTTGTATCTGGCCAAAATTCTTTTGAATAATACTGATGCTAACCATGATATTACGCTAGATGAGATTTTAAATAAGCTGCATGCATACGATGTCACGGCTGCGAGAAAAAGTCTGTATGATGATATAGCACAGCTGAATGATTTTGGTATCAAAACCCAAAAGACGCAGTATGGCAGGACTGTCCATTATAAGGTGATAGGCAGGGCATTTGAGCTGGCGGAGCTTAAGCTTTTGGTGGATTCTGTCGCAGCTGCCAAGTTTATCACTGAGGAGAAATCCAATGAGCTTATTAAGAAGCTGGAGAGTCTTACAAGCAGACAGGAGGCTGCCACTCTGCAGCGTCAGGTATATGTTGCCGGAAGAGTGAAAACCATGAACAGCGACATCATGAAAAATGTCGATGCCATACACAATGCAATTGCAAATAATTCAAGCCTTTCTTTTCAATATTGCCGGTGGAATACGAAAAAAGAGCTTGAGGTGAAGCATGACGGCGCCAGATATCATGTCAGTCCATGGGGATTACTGTGGAATGATGGCAATTACTATCTGATTGGATATGACCATGATACACAGGTAAAGGATATTCGTCATTACCGTGTAGACAAGATGAAGAATATCCTGATTAGAAAATAAAGTTCGTGATGGCAGGGAGAAGACTTAAAAAACTCGATATTGCTTCTTATGGCAAATCGAAGTTTGGTATGTACAATGGAGAAGAGATTAAGGCTGAGATACTGTGACAAAAACAGCGCTATAGGTGTCCTGATTGACAGGTTTGGAACTGATGTGACAATCTTAAAGAAGGATGAAGCTCATTCGCGTGTTTTTGTGAAGGTAGCTGATAACAAGCTTTTTATTCATTGGATTATGGCAATGGGGGATAATTTTAAGATAATTGGCCCGGAGAATCTGGTGAAAGAGGTTCATGATGAGCTTGACAGACTGGCAAAACAATATGAGCTTGCTGACTAAATCTTGAAGAAAGTGCCAAATTGTACAAATAAAATCTTGAAGAAAGTGCCATATTGGGGAAATAAAATCTTGAAGAGAGGTATACATGAGTATTTTAAACGTAGAGCACCTAAGCCATGGTTTTGGCGACCGTGCTATTTTTGAGGATGTTTCCTTCAGACTGTTGAAGGGCGAGCACATAGGGCTTGTCGGTGCAAACGGTGAGGGAAAATCGACTTTTATGAATATTATCACAGGCAGGCTTATGCCTGATGAGGGCAAAATAGAGTGGGCCAAGAAGGTGCGTGTAGGTTATCTCGACCAGCACACAGCGCTTGAAAAGGGTATGACTATCGGCTCCGTTCTTTCCTCTGCATTTGATTTCCTTTATGATATGGAAAATGAGATGAACGACATATATGCGCGTCTTGGCGATGTGGACGAGGATGAAATGAATAAGCTGATGGAGGAAGCCGGCACGATTCAGGACATGCTTACCATGCATGATTTCTATATGATCGATGCAAAGGTTGAGGAGGTTGCAAGGGCTCTTGGACTTTTAGACCTGGGGCTTGATAAAGACGTTACCGATTTAAGCGGTGGTCAGAGAACCAAAGTGCTGATGGGAAAGCTTCTCTTGGAGAAGCCGGATATCCTGCTTTTGGATGAGCCTACAAACTATCTGGATGTGGAGCATATTGAGTGGCTTAAGCGATATCTGAACGATTATGAGAATGCGTTTATTCTTATTTCTCACGACATACCGTTTCTGAACAGCGTGGTAAATCTCATCTATCACATGGATAATAAGAAGCTCGACAGATATGTCGGGGATTATGACAAATTTATGGAAGTCTATGAGATGAAGAAAGCCCAGCTTGAGGCTGCGTACAACAAACAGCAGCAGGAGATTAAAGAGCTGAAGGATTTTGTGGCTAGAAATAAGGCACGTGTTGCTACAAGGAATATGGCGATGTCACGTCAGAAGAAGCTTGACAAGATGGATGTTATTGAGCTGGCTGCTGAAAAGCCAAAACCGGAGTTTAACTTTAAGACAGCGCGTACTCCGGGGCGGTATATTTTCCAGACAAATGGACTGGTCATTGGCTATGATGATCCGCTTTCATCTGCTCTCGACCTTGAGATGGAAAGAGGACAAAAGATTGTTCTTACCGGTGCAAACGGCATCGGAAAGACGACATTGCTTAAGAGTATTCTTGGGCTGATAAAGCCGCTTTCAGGAAGTGTTACACTTGGAGATTATCTGGAAATTGGGTATTTTGAGCAGGAGATGGATCAGTCGGTTACAACCACATGTATTGAGGAGATATGGAACGAGTTTCCTGCATTTTCGCAGTACGAGGTGCGAAGCGCGCTTGCCAAGTGTGGCCTGACCACAAAGCATATTGAAAGCCAGGTGCGTGTGTTAAGCGGTGGTGAGCAGGCAAAGGTACGCCTGTGCAAGCTGATAAACAGAGAGACAAATATTCTGCTTCTGGATGAGCCTACCAACCATCTGGATGTGGATGCTAAGGATGAGCTGAAGCGTGCCTTAAAGGAGTACAAGGGAAGCATACTGATGGTATGCCATGAGCCGGATTTCTATGATGGGCTTGCGACGGATGTGTGGGATTGTTCAAAGTGGACTACGAGATTATAGATTTATAAATTATGAATTAGATATGCATGCCTTTTAAGACATAGATATTTAGAGCAGGAGATGATTTTTATGCATATCAGTATACTTTTAATGGAACAGATAATAGAGCTTTTTATCATGATTTTCATGGGCTTTATTATTGTGAAAACAGGTATTGTGAAGGATGAGGACAGCAAGGTTTTATCAAAGATTGTGCTGTATCTGATTATACCGTGTGTTATTATCAATGCCTTTCAGGTGGATTACACTTCAAAAACAGTGAGAGGTCTTTTGATTGCATTTGCGGCATCGGTGATTTTGCAGTTAGTTTTGCTGTTTATCATTTCTGTTATGGGCAGGCTTTTCCATATGAATGAGGTGGAGGTCGCATCAGTTTATTATTCAAATTCAGGTAATCTGATTGTTCCGATTGTGACATTTATACTGGGGCAGGAGTGGGTGCTTTACGGCTGTGCTTTCATGAGTGTGCAGCTGGTATTTTTGTGGACCCACTGCAAAAAGATTATAAGCCGTGAAAGCTCCTATGACTGGCGAAAGATTGTCTTTAATATCAATATGATTTCCATAGTAATAGGTGTGGTGCTTTTCTTTACAAGGATTCATCTGCCGCAGCTTATCAATGACACAATCGGTTCTGTCGGCAGTATGATTGGACCTGCCAGCATGATTGTGACAGGCATGCTTTTTGCAGGGATGGATTTGAAGAAGGTTTTTGCCAACAGAAGGGTGTATTTTGTTACCTTTCTCAGGATGCTTCTGGTTCCGTTGATATCGCTTATTCTTATTAAAATCAGCCATATGGCATATCTTTCTGCAGATGCGCCAAAGATTATGCTTATTGTTTTCTTGGCGGTTATTACGCCTTCGGCATCGACTGTCACACAGATGTGTCAGGTGTATGGCAATGATTCAAGGTATGCCAGCGCAATAAATGTAGTGACAACGCTTTGCGCTGTAGTGACGATGCCGGTTATGGTGCTTTTGTATGAAGAATTTATATAAAAACGAAAAGTCATGAAGCATGTTTTTAAACTAGAAGGTCATCACACAGTCCCTTGTGATTTCATCAAGCGAAGATACACCACACATCTTCATGGTGTCTTCAAGCTCTGTACCGATTTTGTCTATGTATGCACGTACACCATCGGCCTTACCGCCGTATACAGCCGTTACAAACGGTCTTGCGATAAGAACTCCGTCTGCACCCAGTGCAAGGGCTTTAAAGACGTCTGTGCCGCTTCTGATGCCACCATCTACAAGAATCTTAATGCCTGAGCCTTCAAGAGCCTTTACGATGCTTTCAAGCACCTCAGCAGTGGCAGGACACTGATCCAGCACACGTCCACCGTGATTTGATACAATAATAGCGCTTGCGCCGGCCTCTTTTGCTTTAAGCGCACCCTTTACGGTCATAATTCCCTTTACAATAAATGGGGTTCCGGCCATCTGTATGATATCGCAAAGCTCTGAAACTGTTTTTGCTTCCGGCTGGCGGGATCAAGATTTTTGAGGAACGGAAGACCGGCTGCATCGATATCCATAGCTACTGCAAATGCGCCTGATTCATGTACCAGCTCCATTTTCTCACGTATGGTCTCAATGTTCCATGGCTTTACGGTAGGTATTCCTGCACCATCTGCATTTTTGATAGCCTTGGTGGCTGCAACCATGACATTTGGGTCAGTTCCGTCGCCTGTGAAAGCTGCGATACCGTTTTTTGCACAGGCTGACACGAGGATATCGTTGTATGTCACATCATCCAGACAGTCTCCGTAGTGTAGCTGTACCGCACCGACAGGACCTGCAAATACCGGATATTTAAAAGTACGGCCGAAGAGTGAGAGAGAGGTGTCTACAGGCTTATTTTCGGCAATAGTATCCATGTTTACACGGATTTGTTTCCATTTGTCGTAGTTGCGTATGGCTGTGTCTCCGATACCCTTTGAGCCGGGACCGGGCATCTGGTTTTTGCATGCGCGGCCGTTGCATTCAGGACAGGCCTTGCAGTATTTTCCAAGACGTGGTCTGGCCTTTTCGATACATTCTGTATAGTTCATATTTTTCCTCCAAGTGTAAATCTTTTTAAATATTATTATTGAGATTATAACACGATAATTTTCTTATGTATACAAAACAGGTGAAAAGCTCTTGACTTGGAGTGGACTCCAAGTGATATAGTTTCATTGTAACAATCAAAAAGGAGGCGCTTATAGAATATATCAGGCTTTTTCAGATGGGAGATGCCACATTTGAAGCGAGGTGTCAGCTTCTCAAGGAGCAATACGAGCAGCTTGATGAGCAGAAAAAACAGATTGAAAACACGATGGAACGCTTACAGTATAAAATTTCTAAATACGAGAATGCGATAAAGACAGGTGAATTGACCTGGGACAAATAGGAGGACAAAATATAATATGTATATTGAGAAAATTAACGGACCAGAAGATGTAAAGAAAATTAAGATAGATGAACTGCCGGTGCTGGCGCAGGAGATAAGAGATGCCCTTTTGGTAAGAGCAAGTAAGCATGGCGGACATTTTGGGCCGAATTTTGGAATGGTAGAGGCGACAATCGCTTTACATTATGTATTTGAATCACCTAAGGACAAGATTGTTTATGATGTATCGCACCAGAGTTATCCTCATAAGATGCTTACGGGGCGTAAGGAAGCGTATTTGTCTGAACAGCACTATGATGATGTGTCAGGCTATACAAATCCAAACGAGAGTGAGCATGATTTTTTTACAGTCGGACATACATCAACGTCGGTCAGTCTGGCTGCAGGTCTTGCAAAGGCAAGGGACTTAAAGGGTGAAAACGGCAATGTGATTGCTGTCATCGGAGACGGCTCATTAAGCGGAGGAGAAGCACTTGAGGGACTTGATTTTGCTGCTGAGCTTCAAAGCAATTTTATTATTATAGTAAATGACAACGATATGTCGATTGCTGAAAATCATGGAGGTCTCTATCAGAATCTTGCTCTGCTTCGAAAGACTGACGGTCAGGCAGAATGCAATCTGTTTAAGGCTATGGGACTTGACTATGTGTATGTGGACAGGGGCAACAATGTTGCAGCTCTTATTAAGGCATTTAAAGAGGTCAAGGACAGCACTAAACCGGTTGTAGTGCATATAAACACACTTAAGGGCAAGGGCTATGCACCAGCAGAAAAATGTAAGGAGCAGTGGCATTACAGCGGTCCATTCGATATAGAAACAGGAAAGCCGCTATTTGACAATGTGGAAGAGGATTATTCTTCTGTGACCTGTGAATATCTGCTTGAAAAGATGAAAAATGATTCTTCTGTTGTTGCAATTACTTCCGGTACGCCGACTGTTATGGGCTTTACAGAGGATAAGAGAAAAGAGGCTGGCAGTCAGTTTGTCGATGTAGGTATTGCAGAGGAGACTGCAGTGGCACTGGCATCAGGTATCGCAGTAAATGGTGGTAAACCATTTTATGGTGTATACAGTTCGTTTGTACAGAGAACCTTTGACCAGGTATCACAGGATGTCTGCATCAATAACAGTCCGATTACAATGGTAATATATCAGGGTTCCGTATATGGAATGAATGACGTTACACACTTAGGCTTTCAGGATATTCCGATGCTTTCAAATATTCCAAATCTGGTATATCTGGCACCGGCAACAAAGGAAGAGTATCTGGCCATGCTCGACTGGAGTATGGAGCAGACATCTTATCCGGTTGCAATAAAGCTGCCGGGCGGACCTATGATTTCAGATGGTTCAAGGGTGACAAAGGATTTTGGCAGACTCAACAGATATGAGGTGGCTCAGACAGGAGAAAAGATTGCGATTATCGGTCTGGGAACCTTCTTTGAACTGGCAAAGGAGGCTGCGAAGCTTCTTAAAGAAGAAGCCAAAATCAATGCAACTGTAATCAATCCGTATTACATCACTGGATTGGATGAGGCGCTTTTGACGAAGCTTAAGCAAAAATCATGATACTGTTATTACTTTAGAGGATGGTATTTTAGTATGGCGGCTTTGGTGAAAAAATCGCACGATTCTATGGTGCAAGCAATATGAAAGTGATGAATTATGGATTGAAGAAGGAATTTCTTGACAGGTATGATGTGGATGCTGTACTGAAGGAGAATCATCTGACTGCAGAGCAGATTGTGGAGGATGTGTTATCTATTTCATAATAAAATCATAAATTCTAGATATAAAAAGACGATTGATTTTTCAACCGTCTTTTTGTGTTTAATAATATAAAATAGCGGAGCAGTACTAATTTTTAGCGGTACACATTTATTCGCTAAATCTAAGTTTAACGAATAAATGACTTTATAAAAGTATTAAGGTACTACAATAAAAACATACATCTGCTTATTTTTTTGCATAATACCTGCAATTTCGATACGCACAACAATATTATGATTAAAGGGTCACAAAAGGTATCATTGATGCATGCTTCGATGATACCTTTTATAATAATACAAGAATAAGCCACCGAAACCTCTATTTGTATCAGCTCCGATGGCTTTATATCTATAGTTTTTCTATACAACAATACAATTATTTATTATGCAATTATTTATTGTGACTTCTCATGCATTCCCTGTATTTAAGTATAAGCTCGATTGAGTCCTCAACTGATATCTGGCTTGTGTTCAGGCACAAATCATAGCTTCTTGCGTCTCCCCATTTTTTACTGGGTGTAGTAATTGTAATAGCTTGAGCGCTCTTTATCTTTTTTTCTAATTATGTCCTTAGCCTTGTTCTCCGTGACATTGAGTCTTTCACTTATTCTTTTAATTCTGTCGTCCATGTTGGAACGTATGAAGATATTGAGACAATGCGGTTCGTCTGCTAAAGCATAATCTGCACAGCGACCTACAATAACACAGGATTCATTTGCCGCAATCTTTTTGATAGCATCGAACTGTGCTAAAAATACCTTGTGATTCAGAGGCATATCAAGAAACGGTGCTGTGGAATAAGAGCCACCTGTGTAGGTGTCCATGACCAGCGAATATAAAAAGCTGTTTGTAGGCTTTTCGTCATGCGACTCAAATATTTCCTCGCAAAGTCCCGATTCCTTAGCTGCCTTCTGTAAGAGCTCTTTATCATAAAATTTAATTCCAAGTCTTTTAGCTAAATCTTGTCCGACCTGTTTTCCGAGGCTTCCAAATTCTCTTCCTATTGTGTAAATTTCGTTTGATCCCATAATTCAGACCCCCTTATATAAATAATTAATACTATATCACTATGTGATAATTCAATTTATTTGTTATTTATATTATATAACACTTCAAGCAAATTGGCAAAGTATTTTGGTAAAGGTGCATCAAATTCCATGTATTCACCGGTTTTTGGGTGCACAAACCCTATTGTTTTTGCATGCAGGCACTGTCCTTCAAGGCCTTTGAAGCGGTTTTTCGTCGGGGAATAGCTGGAATACAGCATATCTCCAAGCAAGGGATGATTAATACTTGCCATATGCACGCGTATCTGGTGTGTCCTGCCGGTCTCAAGCTTAAACTGCATATATGTGTAGTCACCAAAGCGTTCAAGCACCTTATAATGTGTGACAGCCGGCTTTTCCGTTTTCTCATTGATCGCCATTTTCTTGCGGTCATTGGGATTTCTGCCTATGGCGCCCTCTATGGTGCCCTCGTCATCCTTTACATTGCCACAGACAATGCCCACGTATATACGGTTGCAGCTATGGTCCTTTATCTGTTCTGATATCTTTATATGGCTTTCATCGTTCTTGCAGACAATAAGGGAGCCGGTGGTGTCCATGTCTATGCGATGCACTATACCGGGCCGTATTTCGCCGTTTATGCCACTTAAAGAGTCCTTGCAGTGGTACATTATGGCATTTACAAGAGTACCGCTGTAATGCCCGGCTGATGGGTGTACAACCATGCCCTTTGGCTTGTTGACTACCAGTACGTCATCATCCTCATAGAGTATGTCAAGCGGAATATCCTGTGGCAGGATAGGTGTCTGTACGGCATCAGGAATTGTGACATCTACTATGTCATCAGTCTTTAGTCTGTAATTCGCTTTCTGGGGCTTATCATTGACCAGTATTTGATTTTCTTTTAGTATCCGTTGAAAAAGGAGACGAGAATATCCGGATAAATGCTGCTTAGGTATTTATCCAGTCGTTCTCCCTCCTGTTCACTCTGGACTTCAAATGTATCTCTATTCATAGTGAAGTCTTTCTCTTTTTTTTATTTTCTTTATCTATTTTCATGCTTTTTGTCGGGGAAGATTAAGGAAAAAATCCTCCTCCTTGTAGTAAAACAGCCCGAGTATGATAAACATAAATGCCGCTACAGTGACATATATATCAGCTACATTGAATATCGGAAAATTAATCAGGCTAAAATAAAAGAAATCAACCACATAGTTATTTACAATACGGTCTATCAGATTGCCGAGTGCACCTGCAATAAACAGTATTACAACAACATTCAGCAGTCTAAAACGTTTTGAGACAGGTATTTTGCGATACCATACACACAAAAGTATAACAACTGCAATAGTAATCACTGAGAAAAAAATCATTTTGGCACGCAAAAATGCCAATGGATTCTCAGACCAATATGTAAAATGAAAGATATTCTGTATTATTGAAAGCAGATCAACACCAAATGCAGCACTCTGGTTTTCCAGGTATCTGAACTCGAAAACTCCCGGAATGAGAACAAACACACCCGTGGATGATGGCTTTAGGTTTATAACAGCCAGATACTTTGTAAGCTGGTCAATTGCTACAAGAATCAATGCAATGATGCCTGCTGTACACATCTGTTTTTTTGTTTTATTTTTCTTCATAGCTGATTAGAGACTCCGCTTAATAAGATGAACCCGGGAGATCAAATGAATCCATGAGACTCTGGATATCTCCTGAGATATCTACTCCGTGTGGTGTGGCGATGAAGATAAAGTTGGATATCTTCTGCAGATTACCGTGCAGGGCATATGCTGAGCCTGATGTGAAATCTATGATGCGCTGTGCCACATCGACATTAAGTCCCTCCATGTTGATGACGACTGTACGTCCGTTAAGTAATGTGTCTGTTATTTCTATTTCGTCTTCAATTGAACTTGGTTTTATTACGCAAACTTCCATGTCTGATGCTACCTGCTTTCTGGATGATTTTGATATTGGTGTAATCTTGGATGTAGTCTTAACAGGCTTCTCCTTTGGTGTTGTATCACGCCTTGTGCTTTTTATGGCCGTTTCCTCTTCAACAGCCTCTTTTTTTCTACGGAAAGGATTTCTTGGAAGCTCTTCTTCTTCCTCATCATCGAGGTAATAATCCTCGTTATCGAACTCCTCATCGTCCTCAGAATTCAAACTCATTTTGTCAAGAATCTTATCTATGAAACTCATTTCTATATTCCTTTTCTATTTTTATTTTGTGTATAGCATATGCAAAGTATCAGTTAGCCTTGCTGTAGTCGCGCTCTCCAAATATTCCGGTACCGACACGTACCATTGTTGCGCCCTCTTCTATTGCTACTGTGTAATCTCCTGTCATACCCATGGACAGAACATTCATACTGACATTATCTATGTTTTTCTGTGCTATGTCAACTGATAATTGCTTAATATCTCTAAAGTATTGTCTGTTATCCTCAGGATCATCTACAAATGGTGCTATAGTCATAAGTCCTTTAATATGGATATGGTCCAGTTTAGCAATTTCTTCAACTAAAGAGATAGCCTCATCTCGTGATGTGCCGAACTTAGATGCCTCTCCTGCTATATTGACCTCAACCAGTATGTCGCAGCTACAGTCATGCTTTATGGCCTGCTTTTGTATCTCCTTTGCCAGATGCAGTGAATCTACAGAGTGAATAAGCGATGTTTTTCCAACTATATACTTCACCTTGTTGGTCTGAAGATGCCCAATCATGTGCCAGTGAATATCTTTTGGCATAACCTCCATCTTTTCACACATTTCCTGTACCTTATTCTCGCCGAACTCACGGATGCCCTCATCGTATATCTCACTGAGCATCTCAACAGGTTTGGTTTTGCTGACTGCAATTAGTGTGACATCACTATAGTTCCTGTGAGCTCTGTCACATGCGGCCTTTATATTTTGCTGAACCTGATGTAAGTTGTCTTTTAACATAAAATCTGTCCTTTCTGTATATTTTCAAAAATATCTATCACAATAATTATTTGGTTATGGTCTGGTTTTCCTTCACGGATTTGCCATCCAAGGCTATATGGTCATAAAGCGAAATGCCATATGGCGTTTTGGCTTCTACAATTGTGTAGTCATCGTTTGATGCAAGTACCTTTATCTGCTTAAACACAGCGTATCCTTTGTTGATATTGTAGACACCTGTGAGCTTGTCCTTATCTGTTCCAACCCTGTAGGTTGACGAAGAATCAGGCTTGACAATGATATCGCCGTCCTTAAGATATTCATCATCTACGAAATAAAAGTCATCATTCTGGCTGAATATTGTTGGATTGACTATATTAACTGAGCCACTGCTTTTATCCTTTATCATGAGTGACGAATCATCGGAATCGCCGCTTGCAGTGAAATAATCCTTAGGAATAGTGAAAAATTCCTTTTTGGTTATAGCTGAATTAGGTATTTTAAGCCCTGTGTCTGTTCCAAGCACGAGCTCTATATTGGTAAAACGCTCATTTATATAGCGGATGAGCGAGTTTTTCATATTCAGCTTCAGGAAAAAAGCATCATCCTTCTTCAAAAGGCTGAACGATACCGTGGTTGTATAGTCATCATCGCAGAATCTGATTTTTATGACTGACTTGTCATTCAGGCTCTTGGCAACATTGTCAGGAACATTTATGAGTATATTCCAGTTCTCACTTGTAATCAGCTTATAAACAGGATCCAGCTGATTGATGGTGCTGTTGTCGGTTAAATCAGTCTCTTCATAATTAGTGTTGTTGTACTGATCCAGAGTGAAGCTGTCTGTAGTGACATCCTCATAGCCGTCTATCCCGTAATAGACTATTCCGGGAGCTGTCGGCTTATATGTATAGAAGGTGTTGTTAGCCTCAGCAGTACTGATAGTATCTGCCAGGCTTGTCAGTGCATTTTGACTGAGAACCTGTGTCAGCTGTGCAGACAGATCGTTTTTGAATGTATAAACCTTTGAAAAGTATCGTCTGTTGTAGCCGGATGAAAAAGCTGTTTATGTCAGTGATAATCTGCCCGGCAGCCTCGTCAGTGATGGCGGAAGCATCATTTTGAGCACCGGTAATCTGGGTTGCAATGGAGCCGTCTGTATCAACAGAGTAGACAACATCACTTGTTGCAACCTTTGAGCCGTTTGACACAAAGTAGTTGAGGTTTCCTGATTCCTCAGCATACACTACACTTTCCTCGCGGATTATCATGCCCTTATATATGTTGTTGGTCGCTATAGTACCCTGTTGTACCTCGTATTCAGATACCGGGTTTGAGGTGAAATACGTAAATATGTGAAAAATCACATAGATTATTATTACAAAAAACACTATAAAACCGATATTCAGATTGAAGCCGGTGTGATATTTCAGTACTTTTTTATTCTTTCGGGACACAATTTTACTCCTTAAAAAAGGGATGTGAAATACACATCCCCATAATTAATCATTTATAAAGAAATGATAACCTTTGCCTTGGCACATTCAGGCAACTTGTCAATATTCCTTGAAACACTTAAGATGAACTTCACCTTAAACTTCTCGCTGATTATATCCAAAGCCCTTTTCGATTGCCTTGGTGATATCCCCCTCATCATCAAGTGATGCAATTGTAAGGAAGCTGTCTAAATACATCTCCTCCAGATCATGATCCTGCGATATGATTCCGCATATAAATCCTAAAAATTCATCACAATTGTCAATAGGATAGTCCATAACATTGATTAGTCGAACCTGATTATTAAGCTCATACATGTGCTTCTGGCTCTTATCAAGAAAAACTATGGAACCTTCATTTCCCTTAATTGATGAATTTACCTTGTCTAACAGCTCTTTTGTCTTGCCCTTGCCTTTGTCTCCACAAATAATTTCTATCATGGCTCATTCCTCCTATGGATAAATATTGTGATTATTAATAAAAAATAATTGTATTTTTATATTATTATAGTATAAATAACCATAAAAACTCAATATTTAATTAGCAAATCCACTAAGTATTTCATTCATGAAGCTATAAAGATCCTTTTTACCATCTGCCTTGTAAACTATGCTTATGATGCGCTCATTTTTAGCATTCTGGCTTAGCAGTACGAGGCAATGGCCGGCTTCCCCCGTAGTGCCTGTCTTTCCTCCTGTCACTGTGACGTTTTCAGGAGCTGTATATGCTCCGGTCAGATAGCCGCAGGTATTCTTAAAGGTCTGTGAAACAGCCGCGCCCTGGGCATTTGTATATGCCACATCATGGGTCTGTGAACTGATGATTGCAACAAAGCTCTCTAAGGATATGGCATTGGAAAAAATGAGGTACATGTCATATATGGTAGTGTAATGATTTTCATCAGGAAGACCACTTGGGTTGACAAAATTGCTGTTTGTGGCACCAAAACTTTTTGCAGTGCTGTTCATCAGCTTGGCAAATTCTTCTACAGAACCACTGCAGTACTCTGCCAGTGCTATTGCCGCATCATTGCCACTCTCAAGTAAGAGCCCATACAATAAG